>Ga0172369_10000816_pt1 | contig 46033 bp, 39 predicted proteins | sample LakKiv25m_FD_114539 | JGI IMG/M metagenome (GOLD analysis project Ga0172369, IMG submission 114539) | Freshwater microbial communities from Kabuno Bay, South-Kivu, Congo - kab_022012_11.25m | ecosystem: Environmental > Aquatic > Freshwater > Lake | place: Democratic Republic of the Congo...
AGATGATTTGCCTGTTTCAACAAAGTTTTTCTGACCCATTTTAATCTCCTGCTCTTCATGTGATTCCTATTGAATCACAATTCGTTTAATCAGTCAATTGTCACTTGTTTTTCAACACTCTCAATTTGTCAATTGACATTGGGGCAACCTTCGACTATAATACTGTGCGCTCCTCTCCCGGCAAACCATAGCTGGGGTGAGAATATAAATCCCGGCTTCCCCGTACTTTGGCGATGGATCGATTATTCCCGCAGGATGTGCGGCGAAGCGAAGACCAGGAGAAAAAAATGAAATATGCAATTATTGAAAGCGGCGGCAAGCAGTACAAGGTCGTCGAAGGAGAAAGTGTTGATGTAGATCGTCTTGCGGTCGAGCCTGAGACAGAATTAAAACTGGATCAGGTGCTCCTTTTAGTGGATGGGGATAAAGTAGAGGTGGGTACACCAACAGTCAGCGGAATTAGTGTATTGGCCAAAGTGGAACAGCATGTTAAGGGTCCAAAACTGATCGTTTTCAAGTATCGCCCCAAAAAACGCATTCGAGTCAAGACTGGTCACCGTCAGACTTATACCCGCTTGTTAATTGAACAGGTTGGAAAAACCAGATCTGAAAAAGCTCCTGTGGTTGAGAAGCCAGCAAAAGTTGAGAAAACAGTTGCAACAAAGAAACCTGCCGCAGAGAAAGCTGTAAAACCTGAAAAAGCAACATCAACTAATAAAACTGCAACAGCCACCAAGACAGAGAAAAAACCTGTTGCTAAAAAAGTTTCTCCGGCATCCAATACAGAGAAAAAACCGGTTGCCAAGAAATCAACAAAGACAGACAAGAAATAATTTAGATAAGTGAGGTAAGAATGGCACATAAAAAAGGTGGCGGTTCAGCCAAGAATGGTAGAGACAGCAATGCCCAGCGTTTGGGCATAAAAAAATATGCTGGTGAACATGTCCTTTCGGGGAATATTATCGTTCGCCAAAGAGGTACTCATATTAAACCGGGTTTGAATGTTGGTCTTGGCAAAGATGATACCATTTTTGCAACCATGGAAGGTGTTGTTATCTTCGACATTATTCATGGCCGAAAACGTGTCAATGTTATGCCGGAAGAAGTTAAATAGTATCGAAAGGATCTTATAAAATGAAAGAAGGCATTCATCCTACATATTATCCAGATGCCATCGTGACCTGCGCTTGCGGTAACACCTGGACAACTGGTTCAACCAAGAAAGAAATCAGGATCGAAATTTGTTCCCAATGTCACCCATTTTTTAGTGGCGAACTCCAGAGAATTGTGGATATTGAAGGACAGGTAGATCGATTTTATAAAAAATTGCAAGCTCGTCAGGATTATGTGGAAGAGACAAAGTCCAGACAAGAGTCGCGTATCTCACCCAAGCGCCCAATTGCAGAGTTGGAAATGGGAAAGCGCGCTACTGAAGCCCTGGGTATGGCAGGCATCAGCATGGTCGGTCAATTCTTAGACAAATTGGCAGAAGGTGAAGAAAGTGTCCTGTCAATTTCCGGCTTTGGCCGTAAATCATTGATCGATCTAAAGAAAAAACTACGAAGCCTGGGTTATGATGTTCCAGAACCGGAAATGGCTTCATCTGATTAGGACTTGCTTCACAGGCGATTTCAGGTAAACTTAGCAGGCAGATGCACCGTGCATTTGCCTGCTTTTTTATCCCAGCGAGGTTTCTATGAAACATACCAAAGGTTCAATTGAGGTTGTCACCGGATCCATGTTCAGTGGAAAAACCGATGAACTGATCCGAAGGTTACGCCGCGCCATAATCGCCCGTCAGAAAGTCCAGGTTTTTAAACCAGCCATTGATATTCGCTATACTGCTGAAAAAGTTACATCTCACGCAGGGTCGGCGTATGATGCCACACCGGTCCAATTTGCCAGTAATATCTTGGAAAACCTGGAGCCTGATACCACAGTAGTGGGAATCGATGAAACTCAATTTTTTGATGATGAGATCGTACAGGTAACGGAAGAACTTGCCGAGAAAGGTGTGCGTGTGATCGTCGCAGGATTGGATACTGATTTCCGGGGAGAACCCTTTGGAAGTATGCCAGCATTAATGGCGCAAGCAGAACGAGTTGACAAAGTTCGGGCGATCTGCATGGTATGTGGGGAAGAAGCGTGCCGTACACAACGCCTGGTAAATGGAGAACCCGCTAATTTTGATGATCCAGTAGTAATCGTGGGAGCTTCCGAGATGTATGAAGCTCGCTGTCGAATTCATCATCATGTCCCCAACAAACACAATAATTAAAAACAGCCAAAAAAGATGACCCATAGGAGAAATTTTGATGCAAAATTATCATGAGTTCCTTGCAGAAATATTAATTGACGAAAAAACCCTGCAACATCGGATCACTGAATTGGCGGAAGAGATCAACAAGGATTATGCGGGACAGGACCTTGTATTGCTGTGTATCTTACGAGGCGGCATGGTTTTTCTGGTAGATTTGATGCGGCAAATCGAAGTTCCTCATGAGATCGATATTATGGCGATTTCATCTTACGGAATTGGAGCACGAGAATCGCATGGAAATGTGCGTTTGACACTGGATCTCCAATTAGACATTCGAGACCGAAATGTTCTTCTGGTGGAAGATATCATTGATAGTGGAAACACAATCTCATATGTACTTGAATTTTTAGCAACTCGATTACCTAGATCTCTAAAAGTATGCTCCCTGCTTGATAAACAAGAACGTCGCGAAGTCGATGTTCCAGTTCATTATCGAGGATTTTCCATCCCCGATAAATTCGTTTTTGGATATGGTCTGGACATAGATCAATATTACAGGAACCTACCTTTCATTGGGGTTGTGGATCTGGAAAAATACCAGCCACCATCCAGGGAAGAATGAGTGCACAAAACCATTCAGGAACTGATCCTGATCCATATTCCGGGAGATGGGTTGCTCTTTTGCGTGGCAAAGTTATCGCCCAGGGTGGCACTCCCGGGCAAGCTTTGAGGGCTGCTCAAAAATCCAGATTTAAAGAAAGACCAGAGATACTATTTATGAAATGTTCGGAAGAATTGAATTTTCCACCAATTTTTTACGACATCCGAAATATATTAATTAATGAGAATGAAGTTTTTCTGGTTGGGGGGGCAGTCAGAGATGTATTCCTGAGACTGCCTTTTCACGATCTCGATTTTGCAGTAAAAAAGAACGCTATCAAGACAGCCCGAAGGGTTGCGGATAAGTTAGATGCTGATTTTTATCCTCTGGATGTTGAAAGGGATACAGGCCGTGTTCTGATCATTGGTGAAGATGGCAATCGCCAAGTTATCGATTTTTCAGGGTATCGAGGGGATGACCTGGAAGCTGATCTCAAGGCAAGAGATTTTACAATCAATGCGATGGCAATAGATCTAAAAGATCTTAGTCTCCAAGATCCAACCGAAGGGCTGATCGATCTTCGTAATAAGTGTTTGCGAACATGTTCAGATTCATCCTTTCAGGATGACCCGATAAGAATTTACCGTGCGATTCGGTTAGCTGCTGCCCTTGGTTTTCGCATCCTGCCCGAGACAAGGCAGAGCATGAAAGCTGCTGTAAACCAATTGAGTAATGTATCCTCGGAGAGGCAGCGCGATGAGCTGTTTCGGATATTGGAAGGTCCAAAACCAGCGATAAGCATAAAAGCCCTGGATCTTATCGGAGCATTGGAACCAGTATTGCCTGAACTGATCCAATTGAAAGGTGTTCTGCAAACCCCTCCGCATGTTAATGATGTTTGGTTACATACTTTAAGTGTAGTCTCTCACCTGGAGTCGATCCTGGCAGCATTGACAACGGAATTTGACCCTGAGACTGCCTCAGATTACTTCCATGGAACCCTGGTCCTAAAAATTGGACGTTATCGAAAACAGATATCTGAACATTTATCAAGTGTTCTTAATACAAATCGGTCGTGGCGCGAGATCCTGCTTTTTTCGGGGCTTTATCACGACATTTCCAAACCTGGCAAATCCGTAACCGGAAGCGAAGGTCGGATTCGATTTTGGGGGCATGAAGAAGATGGTGCAGAAATCGTAAGCAAGCGGGCTACAATCCTTGCATTAAGTAAAGATGAAATAAACCGTCTTGGTCTCATCATCCAAAATCATATGCGCATTCATAACCATACTAAACGAATGGTCGACGAGAATAAAACACCATCCCGGCGGGCGATCTTCCGTTTCTTCCGGGATGTAGGGGATGCCGGTGTAGATATATGCCTGCTTGCATTAGCCGATCTGTGGGCAACCTATGAGAATACCTTGCCTGAAGATACCTGGTTAAATTGCCTGAATGTTGTCAGAATTTTCCTGGAGTCCTGGTGGGAAAGAAAAGCAGAACTTGTCACTCCTCCCCAATTGGTCACAGGTAATGAAATTATGGAATCCTTATCACTTGGCCCTGGTCCAGAGGTAGGTCGTTTATTGGAAGCGGTGCGAGAAGCTCAAGTTGTTAATGGGTTGACCGATAAGGATAATGCGTTGTTATATGCCCGAGAATATCAAGACAAACTGCATCAAGGAAATATTAAAGAGTATGTATCTCTGAACAATGCAAAACTTGCATTCTTTCAACGACCGGGTACAGGGGCTCCTGTTTTCCTGCTTCACGGATACCCACTCGATCATTCGATCTGGCAACCAATGATCCCTTATTTGGAAAAAGAGGCACGACTAATAATTCCTGACTTGCGTGGTCATGGATTAAGCACCACTACTGAAGAAAATTACTCAATAGAACGAATTGCAGATGATATCGCCGGTCTTATGGAATATTTAAAGATCAAGAGCGCGTACATGGTTGGACATTCCATGGGAGGGTATGTAAGCCTGGCTTTTGCAAAAAAATATGAAGATAAAATTCTTGGACTCGGGCTGATCGCAAGTCGGATAAATGCGGATCTGCCTTCTCAAAAAGAATCCAGGCTAAGAATGATCAATGAAATTCACGAAGGGGGTATTCAGAAAGTTGCCGAATACATGTCCACCCGATTGGTATATGACCAAAGCTTCGTGAACATTCTTTATGAATTGATCCTCAAGATGAAACCTGATGGTGCTATCGGAGCTTTAAGAGCGATGATCGCCAGAAATGACTCCACTCATGTGTTTGAGAAATTAGCAACACGGATCTTGTTTGTTGCTGGTTCAAATGATGTATTAATCCCGATCGATTCTTCACGACTGGTGCAGGAGCTTAATCCTAATTGCACTTATTATGAACTTGATAATGTAGGACATATGCCCATGCTTGAATCACCAATTCAAACAGCTGAAGCAGTTAATCAGTTGATCGGGAATAGGTGAAGATAGGTTGAAAAAGAATTATTCAATCACGCGGCTGATCAATACGGCAACCGGGGAGACAGGCTCATAAAAACAGCGACATCCATTGGCGTGAGAACACCCCGATTTTGGCAGAACAGGTACATCCTCTTTGGAATAGGTTTTAAGTGCATTTTGACAGGCTGGACAAGCATCTCCGTGACCGGAGATCCGTATTGCAGTTACCCTGGTGTTATTGCGAAAGCGTTTAAGGGATTTTGCTGTCTGAGATGATACTGCCAGGATGGATTTACAATTGACGCATTCAGTAAATGAATCAGGTGAGTTCGCATTGCATTTTTCGCAAGTTTGCATCTAGTGTCCTCTAATATGTCCTGGAATTGGATAATTAAATAATTCAGAACTTGCATCTGATTTTACAATATATATCCTGGATTGGGAAATTAAATGGATTTAGATGGAGACAGGAGGGGCGGAAATGAAAATCCCTGTTTCCTTTGCGGGGACTCTGCGAGTTAATGTATTTAGTCTGGAAACCAATAACCCACTGGATACAGGCTTGGTTAGAAAATCGTCAGCACCGGAATCCAATGCGCTCACTACTGTGCCAGGATTGTCCAGTGCAGTAAGAATCAGGATGGGAATTGAACTAAATCTTCGAACGGCTGCACATACCTGCCAACCATCCATTCCTTTCATCATCAGGTCAAGAATGATCACATCAGGGGACTCGTTGCGGACTTTTAGAACACCTTCTTCTCCATTGTTGCTGAAAATTACATCAAACCCACGAGTTTTGAGCAAGAGGGAAAGAAGGTCCGTCATGTCTGGGTCATCATCAATAACCAATACTTTTGTAAGCATAAAGATCTCCGATTTTGTATATGTATTATCCCCCAATCGCAGGATTATTAACTTTGCAAATGGTTTACAATTTAATTTCGATTCTGGAGATGGAAATATTCTTCCAATCACATACCTTAAAATTGAGAATACCAAATTGATTTAATGGTAAACTCTTTGTTTAATGTGTAGAATTTAACTTGTGATTTTGTATTTTTAACCTTTAAGTTGGACCTGTAGACTTCTTGGGGTATCGAAAATCGAACAAAGGATTAAAAATTTGAATTAACCCTTCCAGGGGCATTTGTTGTAGGAAATACTTGAATGGAAGTGGTCTTAATTAATGAGCAGACAATGTAAATTCACAATTTAGTAATCCTTCCCAAAACAGTTACTGAAATTTGATTTTTGAACCAAGATAATTCTAACTGTCACTTGGGAGAGAAGTCATTAGATCAATATTAACTTTCTAAAAATCCACTTATTCATTTCGGAGGTCATGCACATGACAAAAAAATGGGTTTATTTATTTGATGAGGTCGCCATAGCTGAAAAAGATGCTGGCGATTGGGATGGTGTTCGGGCTCTCCTGGGTGGAAAAGGGACTGGTCTGGGTGATATGACACGAGCTGGTGTTCCTGTTCCACCTGGGTTTACTGTGACCACTCAAGCATGTAATGCTTATTCTTCCAGTGGAAAATTTCCTGAAGGAATGTGGGAGCAGGAATTGGAAGCTTTGAAAGTTGTTGAGAAAAAGACGGGTAAGAAATTTAATGATAATGCCAATCCTTTATTGGTATCTTGCAGATCAGGTGCAAAATTTTCCATGCCAGGGATGATGGATACTGTACTAAATCTGGGGCTAACAGATTTAACAGCAGAAGCCATGATCAAGTTGACAGGTAATCCGCGTTTTGTTTATGATTCCTATCGTCGCCTGGTCGAGATGTTTGGTTCGGTTGTGCTTGGAATTTCCGATGAAGATTTTGAACAACCGATGGCTGAATACAAAGCAAAAAAAGGTTATACACTTGATACCCAGATGGGTGCTGATGATTGGAAAAAACTTGTAGAAGTTTTCAAGCAGGTGATCAAAAGGGAAAAAGGATTTGAATTTCCTCAAGACCCTTACAAGCAATTGGAACTGGCTACCGAAGCGGTATTTAAATCCTGGAATGGCAAACGAGCTGTAGATTATCGCCGGGCAACAAATATCCCGGATGACCTGGGCACTGCTGTAAATATTCAAACCATGGTATTTGGCAATATGGGAGATGACTCGGGTACCGGTGTAGCGTTCACCCGTGACCCATCAACAGGCGAAAAGAAAATGATGGGAGATTACCTGTTAAATGCACAAGGGGAGGATGTAGTTGCAGGAATTCGAAATGCAGATCCCATTGAGAAGCTGCAAGGAACAATGCCCGCAGTATATGCTCAATTTATGGAGATCACTTCCCGGTTGGAGAAACATTATAAAGAGATGCAGGATGTAGAATTTACGATCGAACGCGGAAAACTTTGGATGCTGCAAACTCGAAATGGCAAGCGCACTGCAAAATCTGCTGTAAAGATCGCTGTGGATATGGAAAATGAAGGTTTAATCTCCAAACAAGATGCCATTCAGCGTGTTTCCACAGAACAAGTGGATGCGCTTTTGCACCCTCAATTTGACGAGAAAGCCAAAAAGGAAACCCCGCTATTTACTAAAGGAGTCAATGCTTCTCCGGGAGCAGCAGTAGGTCAGATCTATTTTGATGCAGATAAAACTGAAAAGATGGGAAAGGAGGCCAAACAGGACGTAATCATGGTCCGTCCTTTTACAAAACCGGATGATGTGCATGGCATGCTGGCTTCACAGGGTATTCTAACCAGCGAAGGTGGAGCTACCTCTCACGCCGCAGTGGTTGCAAGACAATTCGGTATCCCGTGTGTTGTTGGCGCTTCTGCAATGAAGATCGACTTGGATAAGCGCCAGATGGAAGTTGAAGGCCAGGTTGTAAAGGAGGGCGAGTGGATCTCTGTAGATGGAACGACTGGCCAGGTATACCTGGGGCGAATCCCAACTGTTTCACCTTCCCTTGAAGAACAAATCGATCTCATGACACTTTTAAACTGGGCTGATGAGATCACAGCTACAGAAGGAATTAGAGAAGCTCCGGCTGGTTGGCCTTCCAGAGGTCTACAGGTCTGGGCAAACGCAGATTATCCACAAGATGCAAGAAGGGCACGATCATATGGTGCCAAGGGTATCGGTCTGTGCCGCACAGAGCATATGTTCTTTGAGCAAGTGCGATTGCCAATTGTACAGCGCATGATCCTGTCTGAAACCAGTCAGGAACGAACCTCCGCACTGAATGAATTGCTTCCGTTCCAACGCAAGGATTTTGACGGGCTGTTTGAAGCGATGGACGGATACCCGGTGATCATCCGCTTAATCGACCCACCCTTGCACGAATTCATGCCAGATGAAGAGAAACTTCTGGAAGAAGTCATTACCATGCATGTAAAGGGGGAGAAAAAAGGGCTGGTTGAAAAAGAGAACCTGTTGGAATCCATAAAAGGTATGCACGAATCCAATCCAATGATGGGATTGCGCGGTGTTCGTTTGAGTATCGTCATGCCAGAAATTGTAGAAATGCAGGTACGGGCGATCTTTGAAGCCGCAGCAGATTGCACATTAAGAAATATCGTGGTCAAGCCAGAGGTGATGATCCCACTCACGGGAACCGTTAAAGAATTAGAGTGGATCCAGCCACGCCTGGAGCGAATTGCCAGGACAGTAATGGAAGAAAAGAAAGTTGAGTTTACATACAAGTTCGGAACCATGATCGAGATCCCGAGAGCCTGTGTAACTGCAGCTGAAGTAGCCACCCGTGCAGAATTCTTCTCATTCGGAACGAATGACCTTACCCAGATGACCTTTGGATATTCCCGGGATGATGCCGAACGGAATTTCCTGGTCACGTATGTGGAACAGGGTATTCTACCAGTGAATCCATTCCAGACATTGGATAGGGATGGGGTGGGTCAACTTATGAAATGGGCCATTACCGAAGGGAGGAAAACCCGTCCAGAACTAGAGGTAGGGATCTGCGGTGAGCATGGAGGTGACCCCAATTCAATCGAATGGTGTCACCTGATCGGGAATCATTATGTTTCCTGTTCGCCTTTCCGTGTTCCGGTCGCCCGACTGGCAGCAGCCCATGTCGCCCTGAAATATAGCGGTAAACAGATTGCTGAGGATAAGTAATTTAATCCTTAAAACAAATATTAAGAGCGGCGCATCCCAAAGATGCGCCGCTCTTGTATTTATGCTGGATAAGAATAGGTCTTGTTTAATTTGAAGGGTCGCGACCTACCAATTGCATCAGAAGGTCCGGTCTGTCCGTTATGATCCCATCCACGCCCATATCGATCATCCGTTTCATTTCTTCAGAGTCATCAATTGTCCATACATCCACACGTAAACCTCTCTCATGGGCTGCACGAACAAAAAGAGGCGTCATGATCGTGATACCGCTGCTTTTGGTAGGGACTTGAAATACTTTGAAATTTGGACTAAACCAGTGACCGAGAAATGCGAAGTTCATAAAAACAAAGTTGCGTGTTTCAGTCTCATCTCCTGAGGTTGTAACTTCCGGGCAGAGTTTTCGAAAAGCTGAGATGGTTTCATGCGAAAATGATGCAGCAACAACTTTATCCTGCATGTTATGTTTCCTTATTAGCTCACAAAGTGCATCATAAATTGGTGGAACTGACTGCTTCATATCAATGTTAAAACGCATTTCCGGAAAAGCGACGAATACTTCTTCGAGAGAAGAATAAGTGATCCCTTGCCCTCTATATGGAAAAGTTGATTCACCTTCCGGTGACCAGTTATAAGCAGCATCGAATGTCTTTAATTCTGACATAGTGAGATCAACCACTCGTCCAATTCCATTACTCTTGTTTTCCACAGATTCATCATGACTTACAACCAGCACACCATCTTTGGTTTGACGGATATCTGTCTCGATCACATCCACGCCCATATCTACTGCGTTTTGAAACGCGATGAGCGTATTTCCAGGTCTAATCCCATCTCCACCCTGGTGTGCGATCACCAGCGGCGTATTTATCACTCCCAGATAAAAAAACGAATCCCCAGCTTTCCTTGATATAAAGGCAGTAACAGCCAGGATCAAAATCACTGCGATCAGTAAGAACAATAAAATTCTCTGTGAAGATATTTTCATACGTTATTGTCTCCTTTGGCAAGAAAAAATCTAAATCTTATTACCAATATCAGGCGAAGGGTTTAAGAAATGCTACAACATTATCTCCAAGATCATCCGTTTTATAACCTCCCTCAAGAAGAATAGCAGTTGGTATTTTTAAGTCGGATATCATTTTGCCAATCATGGAAAATCCGTCCCTTGTGATCTTAAAATCACCCAGAGGATCTCCATGGTAGGTATCAAATCCGGCAGAAACAACCAGAAAATCCGGGGAGTTCTTCGTCAATAGTTGGACAGCCAGGTTAAGCGTTTTCTGATAAAGTTCATCGCCTGTCTCATGGGGTAATGGAAAATTGTGATGGTATCCTTCACCTGGACCCGAGCCGATCTCATCCGCAAAGCCGGCAAAAGATGGATACTCCCAGGCAGGATCAGCATGAAGGGATATTGTAAGGATGTCGGGTCGTTCATAAAATATAGCTTGCGTGCCATTCCCGGCATGGTAATCGATATCCATGATCGCCACTTTGCCGTGCTTTGATAACCATTGGGCAGCGATTGCAGCATTATTAAGGAAGCAAAATCCACCGCATTTCTCGCGACCGGCATGGTGACCTGGAGGGCGACAAAGCGCAAAAGATGCACCTTTTTGTGTGAGGACTGTTTGGGCAGCAGAAAGTGCGGAATTGACGGATCCTACGGCAGCCAAATGTGATTTTGGACTGACAGGCACATTCATATTCGTCATGAAAAATCCATCCTGGTCAGAAATTTCCTCAATTCCAATTGACTGTGGATCAAAACCTGGTTTGTATGGTATGAATGCCAAGCCCGGGTCGTTGGAAAGAATTTTCCATTCATCATAAGCATGCTTCAGATAATCCAGGTATCTGGTGGTATGGATTTCATAAATGGGTTCTTCTCCAAAATCCAGAGGGGAGGAGATCTCTGCCCAATCGACCTTTTTCAGTGAGTTAAGGATCGAATCCACACGTTTTGGTATCTCAAAATACCAATCTTCATCATCTGGGACTACTTCGGGAAGAACGGACAAATGCAATTTATGAGTTTTTGAAAAAAAAATTTTCATAGCTGTATCCAATTTACCTTGGTCGTTAAATAAAACAACAAGCCTTATTAGAAGAATTTCTTAAGATATTATAGTGGAAAAAAACGATACCCCCATTTTACCGTGAACTTAACTCTTTGCGATCCTCAAAATAAAATTTGGAGTGTCGGAGAATTGGTGCAGGAATAATTTACTATCTTTATGGAATATAACTCACAAAAAAATTCCCATGCAATGAAAAATTTCAAATATACCTATTAATTTATATATAATGTATAATATATGTTAATATGATCAATACAGCAGATCTTAATTTTGAGCAGGTTCAGCGAAAACCCTTGAAGGAGGAGATCTTCGAAATCCTTCATAAGCGAATCATCGCGGGTAAGTATAAGCCTGGTGATTGGTTGCGTCAGGAAGAGATATCATCCCAGCTGGGTGTCAGTCAGACACCAGTACGCGAAGCACTCGATCTATTGGTTTCAAATGGATTGGCTGAAAGGGAACCATTTCGCGGTGTCCGGGTCATGCAATTATCGGCGGAGGAGATCGCTGAATCACAAGGGATGCGCTTATTCCTGGAGAGTTCAGCTGCAGCAAATGCTGCCGGGCGAATAACCGATGAAGAGGTGGGTAGACTGATCAATATCGTTGAACAAACCAAGAATTTGGTATCACTCAATGATATGTCAACCCAAAGGCATTTAAATCATGAGTTCCATATGGGTGTTGTTGAAGCGGGTGGCAATTCCTTATTGACCAAGTTATACGGCATTGTGATCAATTCGTTCCCGGATTGGATGTTATATGAATATATGTTCCGTCATCCGGAATTATTGGAAGAAAGTCTGCTGCGGGAATATGACGAACACATGGCGATCGTTGAAGCCCTGGCTGCCCATGATGAAGCAAGATCTTCGCAAGTCACTCGAAATCATATACAGAATATAGGAAATGAATTGGTGAGTTATCTTGGAATCCCTGCAGAGTTATTAAGGACCAAGGGATTACAGTTGCCGAACAAATAATCTGAGTTTCGAATTCAATATCAATTTTTCACAGGAGAAAAGATGTCAACAGAACTTTTTAAGAAAATGGCTCAAAGTATTATCGATGGGGATTCAGATGTCTCAGTGGAGCTGGCCAATCAGGCAGTAGCTGAGAATATTGATCCGATTCAGGCGATCACAGATGGTTATGTGGTCGGTGTTAATGTGGTAGGTGAAGCATTTGCAAATGGTGATGCTTTCCTTCCAGAATTGGTTATGGCAGGCGAGGCGATGAAGGCCGCTGTCAACGCATTGGAACCAGAGATGAAAAAACGTGGTACTGAACGGAAAATGCTGGGAAAGATCGTATTGGCAACGGTGGAAGGTGATATCCACGAGATCGGAAAATCTTTGGTTGGGACAATGCTTTCCGCCTCTGGATTCCAGGTTTTTGATATGGGTGTGGATGTAGCCACAGCCAAGATCATAGCCAAAGTTAAAGAAGTGGATGCTGATATCGTGGCCATGAGCGCTTTGCTGACAACTACCATGGTGAAGCAGAAAGAAGTGATCGATATGCTGGATAAAGAAGGTCTGCGCCGCAAGGTAAAGGTCATGGTCGGCGGTGCTCCTGTAACCCGTGATTGGGTCCAAAGAATTGAAGCGGATGGCTACTCCGAGGATGCGATCGGAGCTGTAAATGTTGCCAAGAACTTAATGGGAATCTAGAACAACAAGAGGTTATAAGTGTCAAAGAAAATTAAATCAATCACAAATCCCAAGCTCCATCTGGATGTACTTACCCCGGCAGAGGTAAACAAAATCCATGATGCAACCCTGAATATCATTGAAAATGTCGGTGTGAGATTTCCTTCTGCCCGGGCATTGGAAATATGGGAAGCCAACGGGGCAACAGTCGACCGTGATAGCATGATCGTAAAAGCAAAACCTCACCTGATCGAAGCAGCATTAAAAAAAGCTCCACCTAAATATAATTTATGCGCCCGTGACCCCCAACAAGACCTGCCCCTGGATGGCAACCATGTATTTGTTGGGACAGATGGCTGCGGAGTTGAGATAATTGATATTCATAGCGGTGAAAGACGTACTTCCCGATTACATGATGTAGGAGAAGTTGCCCGTGTTGCAGATGCAACCGAGGAGATTGGTTTCCATTGGGTGTCACTATCAGCCCAGGATACTCCAGTGGAAACTCGCGGGTTGCATGAGATCAAAGCGATCTGGGAAAATTCCACCAAGCATTTGCAAACTGAAAGTATTTACAACGAACGCGAAGCCCGGGTTGCGATCGAGATGGCTTCCCTGATCGCAGGTGGCAAGGAACAATTGAGAAAACGTCCTGTACTTTCCTTAATGCAATGTACTGCACCACCTCTCGGACATGATGGCGGCAGTCTGGATGCTGCTCTGGTTGCGGCAGAAGCTGGAATTCCAACTGGTTTTATGACCATGTCTGCAGCACTGACCACCGGACCTGCAACCATGGCAGGTGTTCTGGCAGTAGGTAATGCAGAAGTGATTGCTGCCACAGCCTTAATTCAATTGGCTTATCCCGGTGCACCAGTTTTTTATGCTGCAGCCCAGACTGCATCTGACCTGCGAAATGGAGCCTATACAGGAGGTGGACCGGAGGACTTCTTGTTTGGTGCAGCCACGAATGTGCTATCGGATTTTTATGATATTCCATTATCCATGGGATCTTTTGCAACCGGAGCCAAGGATTCCAATTGGCAGGCAGGGATCGAGAACAGTCTCTCGACTTTCATGGCTTGTGTATCCATGTCGGACATGCTGCTTGGTTTAGGATTCTTACATGGCAGCCGGATCTGGTCTTATGCCCAGATGATGATGGATGCTGAGATCTTTTCAATCGTCCATAAGACCATGCAAGGGATTGTGGTTGACGAAGAGACCCTGGCTCTGGATACGATCGCTGCGGTCGGACCTGGCGGAAACTTCCTCTCACAAAAACATACCCTGAAACATATGAGAGATGTATTCCTGCCTGAGTTCATGGATCGAAGACCTTACAATGTTTGGGAAGAGAAGAAAGATGATGCCCGGGATTGGGCACTCGCTAAGGCCCGAAATATTCTGGCAACCCACCAACCAGATCCATTGGATGAAAGATTATCCAAAGAATTGGCAAGATTGATCGCTGCAGAGGAAAAGTGAGCCAAACATGCAACCCAGATTAGAAATTCTCTCCCAGGGTTTGATCGACAGGATCATCGATGAAGCCTTTCAACTCATGGTCAAACCGGGCATTAAAGTGCAATCCAAAGAAGCGAGGACCTTGCTCGCAGAAGCAGGGGCGCAAGTTGACGCAAATAGCGAAATCGTCAGGATCCCTGAGATGGTTGCCCGGAAAGCACTTGAGACCACGCCCCATACGTTCAATCTATTTGATCGTAACGGTAATCCAACTGTTTTCTACGGTGGAGATTCTGTTCACTTTGATCCGGGTTCATCAGGAGTTCATATTCTTGATCCGGATACCTTGGAACATAAACCATCCTTTGCTGCTGACCTGGCAAGGCTTGTCAAAGTGACAGAAATGTTGCCACAATACGACGCACAATCCACAGCAGTGGTTTGTAATGAAATTCCAAAGGCAGTTGGTGATCTTTACAGGTTATACGTAGTACTTATGTTCTCAAACAAGCCCATCATAACGGGATCGTTCTCGATCAAAACTTTGCAATCCATGATCGATATGTTGACGATCTTTGCCGGCAGCCGTTCAGCGCTGGCTGAAAAACCGCAGGCGGTATTTGATGTATGCCCATCGCCCCCACTCATTTGGAGTGAATTCGGTTCACAAAATCTGATTGAATTGGCCAGGGCAGGAGTTCCTACTGAAATGGTTTCCATGCCACTGGCTGGAGCTGCAGCACCTGTAACATTGCTTGGTTCGGTAACCCAACATGCAGCGGAATGTATCAGCGGGATCACAATTCACCAGCTTGCCAAAGCAGGTTCTCCAATTGTTTGGGGTGGAGCGCCAGCCATTTTTGATATGCGTAAGGGGACAACCCCCATGGGGGCAATTGAGACTGCCATGATCGATGCATCTTATACCCAGGTGGGAAAATCATTTGGTCTTCCAACGCATACCTATTTGTGTGCAAGCGACAGCAAGATCGTTGATGCCCAGGCAGGAATGGAAAGCGGAATTACTGCCATGATAGGTGCTCTGGCAGGCATCAATATGATCTCAGGTGCAGGGATGCTAGATTTTCTGGCTTGCCAGAGTGCAGAAAAATTAGTGGTGGATGCAGAGGGGATCGCCATGGCAAAACGTATGCTGGCAGGAATGCAGGTTCAAACTGAAAGTCTGGCTACAACATTATTTGAAGGGATAAATTTCAAAGGTGATTTTTTGAAGCAAAAGATCACTCGTGAACTTTTCCCGAAGGAACAATCACTGCCATCGGCAGTAATTGACCGCGATTCAATTCGAGGATGGCAGGAATCAGGCTCTAAAGATACCTTTGCTCGAGCCAAAGATCGTACCAATCTGCTTCTGAGCGAATATCAGCAACCAACCATGGGTGAAGATCAAAAAAAAGAACTTCAATCAATGGTTGAAGAACTTGCCCGTAATGCGGGTATGGACGATCTACCAGAACTGTAAAGTGCTTTAACAGAATATCGTTTTTTTGAACAAGATCCAAGCTGTCCAAAAAAAGGTGGTCTTTTTTTGGACAGCCATTTAACTGATGTAATAAATTATGAAAATTCTAGAGCAATTATTCCGTGCACCCTATGTAAATGCAGAAACCGGGTTCGATATCTCTCCAGATGGGGGAAAAATCGCTTTTTCCTGGAATATCTCAGGATCCTGGGAATTATATGAAGCTCATCTGGATGGGACAGGTAAACCAGAATGTATTACATCAGGACTTGGAGGTAAATTTTCTCCAAGATATGCGCCAGATGGGTTGAGAATGGCTTATGCCCTGGATCTGGATGGAAGTGAAAACTACCACATCTTTTTGGCTGACCTGACCCAACAGAAACAAATCGATCTGACTTCATCCATTAATTTTCCTCTTCACCCAAATTTTGATTGGTCGCCGGATGGAAATGAAATTGCATTCCTTTCCATTGAACCAGAGGGGTATGGGGTTTATGTCCTCTCGGTTAAGGAAAACAACACCCGGAAAATATGCGTTTTTGATCAACCATTAAGAGATATTTGCTGGTCACCCATAGGAAATTTGCTGGCGATTGAGGAGGAAACAGCAGGCTCTGATTCCTCCATTATTTTGGTCTCACTGGAGAGTGGTGAAAAAAATAGTATCGCCCAGGCTGGGGAAGTACTTAATGCAAAGAATCCGTCCTGGTCACCAGACGGATTAATGTTGGCTTTCAGCTGCGATCATAAAGGTTATTTTGATATTGGGATCTTAAATATATCATCAGGAGAAATTAATTGGTTGACGGAGGGAAAAGCGGAAAAAATCCACCCGACCTGGTCTACCGATGGTAAAAAGATTGCCTATATTCATTCGGTAGGCAGTATTGCAAGATTAAATCTTCTAACTCTTGGAGAAGAATTTCCTGCAAGTTATTCGGTTCTAAATGGTGTTTATTATTTGCCTGCATTTACACCAGATGGAAATAATATTGTTGTTACTTTTGAAAATCCCCGGCACCCGCCGGATCTTTGGACCTTTTCCCTATTGGATGAAAAATTTTATCAACTGACGGATTCGATGCCAGAGAGTTTAAAAGAGTTTAAATTCGTTATGCCTGAAGAAATCTGTTTTCCGGGGTTGGATGGGGAAGATGTACCTGCCTTATTGTATCGCCCTCATAAAAATCTAAAGGATATTGAGAAGAATAGACCAGCGATCGTAAATATTCATGGAGGACCTGATTGGTTTTACCAAATGATCTGGAATCCATTCATGTCCTACCTGGCGAATAAAGGGTGGACAGTCCTGGCACCAAATTATCGCGGATCAACCGGATACGGGCGAGGTTGGCAAATTGCAAGCCGCTACAAGATGGGACAGGTGGATGCTGATGATATTATCGCAGGAGCAGAATATTTAATACGGGAAAAACTATCTCATCCAGCTCGAATAATAGTGACAGGTCGCAGTCATGGTGGTTACTTGACAATGATGTGCCTCACCAAACGCCCCGATCTATGGGCAGGTGGATCAGCTGTCGTACCATTTTTAAATCTATTTAATTCGCACGATAAATCCAGGCAGGACCTGAAGCATTGGAATATCGAGAATTTTGGGGATCCGGTTGAAAACCATGACCGCTGGGTGGAGGGTTCCCCTTATTTTTCCCTGGGAAAGATTAAAGCTCCTGTTCAGTTAATTGCGAGTGCCAATGATATTCGCTGTCCGGCCAGTGACGCGATCGCTGCGCATAAAAAATTAAAAGAACTTTCCATACATAGCGAACTGATTGTTTTCCCGGATGAGGGACACGAATTATTAAGAATTGAAAATATTGTTGAATCTTACAGAAGCCAAAAAAATTTTTTTAATCGGGTTTTGAATGAAAATTAAATGAAGATCAACTTGCAGTCCATGGAGAAAATATGTTTTCCCTCGATTTGTTGACCAAAGACAGTGTTGAAGCGATCCATCTGGCTTCCTTGCGAGTATTAAGCGAAGTAGGGGTGACATTGAAATTTCCACCTGCGCTAGAACTTCTCTTAGCGGCTGGCGCAAGTGTGAAAGGTACTCGTGTGCTAATACCTCCAGACCTGGTCGAAGCTTGCCTGGAAAAATGTCCGCATCAAGTTTCTGTGAAAGGACGCGGGGGGTATGTGAAAACTCTGGGTGATGGAAGTCTTAATTTCCATAACCTCGGAGGTGCCCGGGACATTTTTAATTACTCAACAGGCAAGCATCGTTTTGCTCAATTACAGGATGTGCGAGATGCAACCCGCTTGTTGGATGCTCTTCCTAACTGTAATACGATCACACCTTTTTTTACACCCCAGGATATACCTGGAGCATTGATGTCCCTGGCTATGTACCGCCATGCCATTCCAAATACCACCAAACCATTACAAGGACCGGGAATCCAATTTGCACCAGAAGCCCGTTATGCGGTCAGGATGGCTGAAGTTTTGGGAGATCCAAAAGATATATTAACTCTGAGTGTCTCGCCGGTCAGCCCTTTAACCATCCCTGATCACGAAGCTGAAGCGATCATGGAAATAGCCCGACTGGGGATCGCTTTTGGTTCTCTACCCTGTCCAACCATGGGGACAACAGCTCCATTTTCCATCTCAGGCGCGGTCACCCAGCAAAATGCAGAAGTGCTGGCTTCGATCGTGTTGGTGCAATTGGTGAGACCTGGGTTGCCTGTTTTCTATTGTGGCCGGCTGGCCATGATGGAACCAAGAACCGGGATCTCGGTATGGGGAGGATTGGAGTTGGGTCTTGCTTCAGCTGGTACAGTCCAGATCGGTCATCGCTATGGCTTACCAGTAAATGTCTATGGATTTTCCACGAATGCTCATACCCTTGATGTGCAGAATGGATTTGAACGCGGATTGAATGCCATCATCCCGGGATTGGCTGGTGCCGATGAACTATCCGGAATCGGAGAGATGGAAGCAGGAATTTCGGGGTCGTTTGCACAAATGGTCATTGATAATGAATTTGCCGCCAATATTCAACGGGCACGCAAGGGTTTCAAAGCAAGTGAAGATGCCCTGGCGGTTGAAGTCATTGCCAAAGTGATGGATGGTTCGCATAATTTTCTGGGTCAAAAACATACCACACGCTATCTTAAGGAAGGTGAGATCCTGCTAACAAAATTGGCTGAGCGCGGCACCTGGGAAAGTTGGGACGATGGCGGCCGCAAAGGTATGGCCGAATATGCCCAGGATGAAGCCGAAAGGATCTTGAGAGATCACACTGTTCCGGGATTGGAATTTAGCCAGGAAGAAGAGTTGGATATTATTATGGAAGCAGCCAAGAATGAATTGGTAAAGGACTAATACTTATGAATGGAACAAATACACTTGATAAAGCCAAAGCAATCCATGAAAAATTGATCTCCTGGCGGCGCGATTTCCACATGCATCCAGAGTTGGGATTTTGTGAGCACCGCACAGCAGGCAAGGTAGTCGAAGTTCTGCAAAATCTGGGTTATAAAGTACGGGAAGGTGTTGGGAAGACCGGAGTCGTGGCTGATATAGGTTCTGGCAGACCGATGATCGCAATCCGGGCAGACATGGATGCATTGCCATTACAGGAAAATAACGAAGTCAGCTATGCATCTCAGAATCCGGGCATTATGCATGCTTGTGGGCACGATTCACATACGGCTATGTTGCTTGGTGTGGCAGAATTATTGACACAAGAGAAATTCATGGGAACTGTACGTCTCCTGTTTCAACCCTCGGAAGAAAGTGCCGATAAGGATGGAGTCAGCGGCGCACCGCGTATGATCGAGGATGGAGCGATGGATGGCGTAGAAATTGTGATTGCGCTGCATGTTGGTCCAATGGTACCAACCGGCAAAATCCAGGTAAATACCGGTCCAATTTCAGGCGGGGTGGATTCCTGGTTTGGCAAGATAATTGGAAGGGGAGGACATGGCGCTTCCCCGCATAAGACCATTGATCCATTCAATTTATGCAGTCATGTGATCATAGCTCTAAATGGGATCATCTCGAGGAGACTGGCTCCATTTACCCCTGCGGTTGTTAGCATTGGATCTTTGCATGGAGGACAAACTGAAAATGTGATCCCTGAATGTGTCGATATCACCGGTACGTTGCGATACATGGAAGAAGAAGTTCACAAAGAATTGCACCAGGAGATCAGGCGCTCTTTTGAACTTGCACGGACCCTGGGAGGCGAATATGAGCTTCTATTTGAGATCGGTGATCCTCCCATGATCAATGCACCTCGAGCAGTTGAATTGATCAAGTCAGTCGCTTCAGAATTGATCGGAGAAGAGAATGTTACCCCCATGGATGACAGCCTGGGTGCGGAAGATTTTGGGCGCTTCTCCTCAATGGTTCCAGGTGCAATGTTCACGCTTGGCGCTCAAATTGCTGGAGATGAGCGGATCGGGCACAACCCTCTTTTCGACATAGATGAAAATGCGTTGCCAATCGGGACTGCCATCCTGGTTGATAGTGCTCTAAGGTATCTGGGAGAAAAATAAGTTGGAATATTCATCGATCGTAAAACCTGAGCTGACTGTCTTATCGGAGGAGCAAATTCAGCACATTCACGCCTATTCTTTACAGATCCTGTCTGAAACCGGGATCCGAGTGGATTCGAAAAAGGCTCTCCAGATTTTTAATGAGGCGCAAGGTGTAAAGGTGGATGGAGACCGTGTTCGGATCCAGCCAGAATTGGTGGAATGGGCTATCAGTACAGCTCCCGAAAGCATCGATATCTATTCACGCAATAAAGAACCAGCCTTTAGTTTAGGAAAAGATCCTACAAGATTTGGAGTTGGGGTCACCAACCTTTTCTACCAGGAACCTGATACAGACAATGTAACTCCTTTTATGAGAAAGCACATGGGGATCGGGACGCGTTTGGGAGAAGCCCTGGAAGCTTATGACCTTGTTTCGACTGTAGGCATTTTAAGAGATGTGCCTTTGAACGAGGCGGATCTGCTGGGCACGTTGGAAATGGCTGCAAATACCTGTAAATCATTGGTTTTGTTGATCTCAGACCCTGGTCAGTTTGTGCCAGTGATGGACTTGCTGGAGCATCTCCTGGGAGATCTGTCAGAAAAGCCTTTTGCCATTCCATACTTAAATCCAGTTACGCCTTTGGTCATCAATCAAGATACGGGCGATAAAATGTTGGCTGCACTTGAAAGAGGGCTGCCCATAATTTTTTCAAATTATGGTATGGCTGGGACGACAACTCCGATCAATCCTGCCGGGATATTGGCTTTACTTAATGCTGAACTTCTTTCAGGACTGGTTCTCGGTCAGCTTGCAAAGCCGGGTGCAGCGATCATCCTGGGTAGTTTACCAGCCTTTTTTGATATGAAAGTGATGATCGATTTTTTTGATCCCCTTACTATATTGCTTAATGCAGCGTGTGGTGAGATGATGGCACATTATAAGATCCCACATGCTGGCACTTCCGGATCAGGATTTGGGTGGGGAATGGATCTGCCAGCATCAGGTATCTTGTGGCTAAATCATCTAAGTGCCTGCCTTGGAAAAACCGGGTTATCCCCATTCGTGGGTGGTAGCCTTTCTTCAAAAGCATTTTCACCTAAAAATGTTGTTTATTCCAGCGATATAATTACGCAAGCCAGGCATTTTTCCAATGGATTTCGATTGGATGATATTTCAGTTGGATTGGAAGAGATCATGGCTGTCGGTCCTGGAGGTAATTTTCTAAGCGCCAGGTCCACGCGAAAAAACTACAAGACTGCATATTTTGAAAGTCGGATATTTCCGCAATTTAGTTTTGAAAAGTGGCTGGAAAATAAGCAACCAAAAGCTGAAAATTACCTCGTGGAGAGAACCAGGAATTTAATTGATGAAGCAAAATTTCCCGTAGACCATGATGACCTTCTTCAGCGTGGTGAAGCATTTATTCGAACGATTAAGTGATTGAATCTGATTATATTTTTTAAAAAATGTGTCATAATAAGAATGAACAATTAAGACACAAACGAAAGGAGGTAGATTGTAATTTGGTGCTTTACGAGTCGTTCCAATGTTAAATATGAAAATACCAAGTAGGGAAAAGAGGAGAAAAAATGTTTAATAAGCACACTATTACCAAATTGCTGGGCTTAATTATCATTGCCAGTATTGTTCTGACAGCTTGCGGTGGTGGCGAAGTAACAGCAACAAAAGAAGCACCAACCACAGCCCCAACAATGGCTCCAGCAGCAGAAAAGATCATCACGATCGCCTGGACGCAGGAACCAAATTCACTCAACCGTTCCTATTCAAGTATGTGGTATATGTCCGTCTTAACTGACATCTATAGTTGTTGGCCTTGGACTTACGATCAAGCCAATGAGCTGCATCCATATTTATTGACGGAATTACCCACAGTTTCAGAAGATGGTCTGGTAGTGACAATGAAACTTCGCGATGACATTGTTTGGTCCGACGGGACTCCGATCACCTCTGATGATTTTGTATTCACCCATGAGATGATCACATCTACGGCAAACACCGTGGATTCTGCATACCCTTATGATAAATTCACCATCTCAGCTCCAGACGCACAGACTGTCGTTATGACCTTTAGCGAAGTTTTCACCTCCTGGATGGCCTCCCTCTGGCAGGGCTCTCTTATGCCGAAGCATATATTGCAGCCAGTGTTTGATGCAGAAGGAACCATTGATACAGCAGAATGGAATATGGCGCCAACTGTTGGTTGTGGTCCGTTCAATTTTACAGCATGGGAATCGGGCAGTTACCTTCGCTTTGACAAGAATCCGAATTTCTGGGGACCAGCACCCAAACTTGATGCGATCGTCTTTCAATTCGTTCCAGATGATGCCGCACAAACAGCTGCATGTCTGGCTGGTGATGCAGATGTTTGTTTCTGGCCTCCGTATGAAGATATTCCATCTTTCAGAGAGGCAGGATTGAACATTGTGACAGAGCCATCAGGATATAACGAAGGTTGGTTCTTCAATTTCCGCGATATGGCTTCGCCCGGGATCAAAGATGTGGTTGTACGCAAAGCGATAGCAATGGGTCTGGATCGCCAGGCGAATACTGACCTGCGATTGGGTGTTGTAAAGGTTACCGAAACATTCTGGGATGCAATGCCCGCCAATGTTGACCCATCAATCGTACCTTATGAATATGACCCTGAAGCAGCCAAAGCATTGCTTGAAGAGAATGGTTATATCGATTCAGATGGTGATGGAATTCGAGAAGACCATGATGGAAATCCATTAACCATCACACAAGGGAATACCGACAAAACAGAGCGACAAAACTACCAAGCCCTGGCCCAACAGCAAATGTTAGCCATTGGTATCGACCTGAAGACCCTTAGTTACAACAGCGATATTCTATTTGGCAGCTTCTCGGATAATGGTCCTGCAGCCGTTGGAGACCTTGATATCATGCAATGGTCCGATGTGCCTTATTTCCCTGATCCTGACTCCTCCTATTGGCTGTGCTCTGATATTCCAACCAATGAAAATCCTTACGGGTACAACTATTTTGGTTGCGATCCAACATTGGATGCTCTGTTCCAGGAGCAGATCGTAACGGTCGATCCTACCGCACGCGAGCAAATTTTCTGGGAAATTACCAAGTACATGCATGACAATGTTTATTACCTTGGAATTTGGGAAGATGGTGATGTCTGGATCGTCAACCCTCGCCTGGTTAATTACAAATTCTCGGGTGTAAATCCATTTTTTAACATTACAGAATGGGATGTAACCCAGTAAACATCCATATTTATTGAAATAGAAATATATCCTGGCTGGGTAAAGATCACCATCCCAGCCAGGATAATTAAATTGGGAGCTAGCCATGGTAAGGTATATCATCAGGCGTTTATTACAAGCAATCCCCTTACTTTTCATTATAAGCATTCTGATATTTGTACTGTTACAGAGCAGTGGTGACCCCCTTGCATCCATGGGTGGAAAGCGAATTACCCGACCAGAAGACAGGGCGCGCCTGGCGCACATCATGGGATTAGACCAACCGATTTATATCCAATATATTTATTGGCTGGTTGGTAACGATTGGGTTCAGATCGATATTGACAATGATGGAATTCCTGATACATATGGACAGAGGAAAGGTGTTCTCAGGGGTGATTTTGGTGATTCGCTAGTTAATCGGGGGAAAACTGCCCTGTCCCTGATCGAGGAAAGATTGCCAAATACACTCATCCTTATGATACCTGCTGAAATAATCATTTTATTTTTTTCCCTACTTGTCGGCATCTTTTCTGCTTTACGCCAATATTCACTTACTGACCAGGTGATCACTGCTGGCTCATTTATTGGGTACTCCATGCCAATATTCTTTGTAGCGCTGGCATCCATGTACTTGTTCGCAGTAAATTTTAGAAAATGGGGATTACCTTATCTGCCAACTGTTGGCATGTTTGACCCCAAGGTTGGAAAATCCTTAAGCCAGGTCGTTGTTCATATGATCCTGCCAATTTTCAGCATGTCCCTGGTCAGCATTTCGGGTTACAGCCGTTTTGTACGATCGCAAATGTTGGAAGTGATTTCCCAGGATTATATTCGCACGGCTTATGCAAAAGGACTTTCTGAAAGGATGGTTTTGATCGGTCACGCATTAAAAAATGCAGCCATACCCTTTGTTACCCTGGTTGGAATTGATATTCCATTTTTATTGGGAGGGGCAGTAATTACCGAAACGATTTTTGGATGGCCGGGAATGGGCAGATTGTTCATTGATCATTTGAACCGATTCGATACTCCAGTAGTTATGGGAATATTAATGCTGATCTCATTGGCTGTTGTATTCTTCCAATTGCTGACGGATATAGTTTATGGCTGGCTTGACCCGCGCATCCGGTATAACTAGGGCAGGTAGGTGATCATGGTACAAAATTCGACCGAAACCGAGATCCCTGTCATCAATAAGGATGAAAAACCACCTTTATTATTAAGCCAATTGGTGTTCTTGCGCTTTAAAAGACATAAAATGGCTGTTGCAGGGATATTTATCTTGATCGTCATGATCATTTATGCCATAGGGGGAGCATTCTTCAAAACAGAGGCATATTCGTTGATAACGGATACATCCATTCGATTAAACGCTCCTTCATCACTACACCCATTTGGTACGGATGCAGTCGGGAGGGATATCCTGGCTCGTACCATATATGGGGGTCAGATCTCACTTTTGATCGGATTGGTGGCCATGCTGGTAGAAGTTATCATCGGGGTTTTGATAGGGGCCATTGCTGGTTATTATGGTGGAATCCTGGATAGCATATTAATGCGCTTTACTGAAGCCATGTTGAATATCCCGCAAATACCATTGTTGCTGGTCTTGGGAAAAATGCTGGGAGACAAAATTGCCCCAATCCAATTATTTGGACGCGAGTTCAGTGGGAGTGTCATCGTCATAATTGTAGTGATCGGGTCGACAAGTTGGATGGGACTGGCTCGAATTGTTCGGGCAAATTTCCTTTCCTTACGCGAACAGGAATTTGTTACAGCGGCAAGATGTACCGGAACAAAGAACAGATCTATCATTTTTGAACACATATTGCCCAATACGATGGCACCGATCATTGTTAGTGCAACCCTGGCAGTGGCGAATGCGATCATAAGTGAAGCCTATGTCAGTTTCCTCGGTGTAGGCGTGATGCCTCCAACAGCAACTTGGGGAAACATGCTAAATGGTGCATACACGTATATTGAAACAGCTCCCTGGTTGTGGATCTTCCCTGGTAGCTTTATCGTTTTGACGGTGCTTTCTATCAACTTTATCGGTGATGGCTTGCGAGATGCACTTGATCCACGCGCCTTGACCCAGTCAGAATAGGAGCGAAATGTGGAACCATTGCTTGATGTAAAAAACTTGAGAGTTCAATTCCATACCCTCGAAGGTATTGTCCAGGCAGTTAATGGTATTTCTTTTGTGGTAGAGAAAGGAAAAACTTTGGGGATCGTTGGCGAAAGTGGATGTGGTAAAAGCGTCACAGTTCTCTCAGTAATGCGATTGATCCCCGAACCACCAGGAAAAATTTACAGCGGTGAAGTCTTGTTTGAAGGAAAAGATCTTCTTAAATTGGATATGGCTGCCATTCAGGATATCCGCGGTCAAAAAATTGCCATGATCTTCCAGGACCCTATGACTTCACTTAATCCAGTGCTGACCATCGGGAAACAGATCAGTGAAGCCATCATTGTGCACCAAAAAGTTGGAAAAGAAGAAGCGTTCAAACAAACTGTCAATTTACTCGACCTTGTGGGAATTCCTCAACCAGAAGCGAGATATAACGATTATCCACATCAATTCTCCGGGGGAATGCGTCAAAGAGTCATGATCGCCATGAGCTTATCGTGCAACCCGGATCTATTGATCGCTGATGAACCGACCACTGCGTTGGATGTAACCATCCAAGCCCAGATCGTTGAGCTCACCAAAAAATTGCAGGAAAAGTTTGACATGTCGGTGATCTGGATAACGCACGATCTGGGTGTTGTGGCTGAGATCGCTGACAGAGTTATCGTGATGTATGCTGGTTATATTGTGGAGGAGGCTGATGTTTTTAATATCTTTGAAAACCCAGTCCATCCATATACGCTTTCCTTATTAAAATCCTTGCCGCGCGTCGATAGCAGACGATATGAACGCCTGGCCATCATTCCGGGATCTCCTCCAGACTGCATTCATATACCAACCGGTTGCCCATTTATGCCTCGATGTGGATATGCAATTGAGAAATGTGGATTGGAGAATCCTCAACTCGCATATGTTGAGGAAGATCATAAAGCAGCCTGTTGGGTTGAAGTAAAAAACGGGAGGGTTGAATGAGCGAAAGGGAAATCCTCGTTTCTGTAAAAGGATTGAAGAAGTATTTTCCAATTACGCGTGGTATTCTTATCCAAAGGGAGATCGGTTCTGTCAAGGCCGTTGATGATGTATCGTTTTATATTTTCAAAGGAGAAACATTGGGTCTGGTCGGTGAAAGCGGATGTGGCAAAACAACCACCGGACGGACCTTACTTCAACTTTATCGTCCAACTGCAGGAGAGGTTTGGTTTAATGGAATCGACCTGACCAAGATCAAAGGTCAGACCTTGCGCCAAACGCGCCAAAAAGTTCAAATGATCTTTCAAGATCCCTATGCATCATTAAATCCACGCTGGACAATTGCACGAATTGTTGGCGAATCGTTGCGAGTACATAAGATCATAACTGGGAAAAAAGAACAAGATGACAGGATCAAACAATTGTTGGAATTGGTGCAATTGAATCCATCTCAACTCAATCGATACCCCCATGAATTCTCGGGGGGACAACGCCAGCGGATCGGTGTGGCCAGGGCTCTCGCTTCTGATCCGGAATTTATTGTTTGTGATGAACCGATCTCTGCATTGGATGTATCCATCCAAGCCCAGGTTGTAAATCTGCTTGAAGACCTGCAAAGTAAAATTGGTTTGACTTACCTTTTCATCGCCCATGATCTGAGCATGGTCCGGCATATCTGTGATCGGGTGGCAGTCATGTACCTGGGCATAATTGTTGAGAGCGGTCAACGGGATGAATTGTATGATCATCCTTTACATCCTTACACCAAAGCGCTGTTGTCAGCAGTCCCAATTCCGGACCCCAGGGCTACCAGGGCAAGGCATCGCATCATTCTTGATGGTGATGTTCCCAGCCCGGCGAATCCACCAAAAGGATGCCGTTTTCACCCGCGATGCCCGATCGCCGGGGAAGAATGTAAAACACTTGTTCCAGATTGGCGGGAAGTTGCTCCTGATCATTGGGTGGCCTGTCATAAAGTATGAGTGATTAATTTAATTTCATTTGATCAGGCAAATTAACAGATCCAATTTGCATTTCTTTACCATGCAAGGTTTCTAAGAATTCATATTCACCAGATCCAAAATTTGATGAATGACCAATCCTTAAGAATTTACACAAGAACAGTAAATTAGAAAGAAATAAATTTTGCAAACCTATGGAGTAAAACTGCATGCATACAATTTTGAAAAGTGCAAAAAAGGAAGTTAAGATAGGAATCGACAAGCCATTTGTGATCATCGGCGAAAAGATCAATCCGACCGGACATAAAAAATTGGCTGCAGCCCTGTTAGAAGGTAATTTTGATTACATCCGCTACCTGGTAGAAAGGCAGATCGGGTGGGGGGCTGAAGTATTGGATATTAATGTTGGGGTCCCCGGATTGGATGAGGTTGCCATGATTCCGCGTATCGTAGAATTGGTTACTTCCATATGCGATTCCCCACTTTGCCTTGACTCGGGTAATCCTGAGGTGTTGGCTGCGGGGTTGGCGGTTGCACCAGGAAAACCTTTGGTGAACTCTGTGAGTGGCGAAGAAAAGAGATTGCTCAGTATCCTGCCAATCGTAAAGGATAGGGGTGCTGCAGTCATAGGATTAACCATGGATGACAATGGCATACCTGCAACAGCAGAAGAACGGCTGGCTGTAGCTGGAAAAATTTTGGAAAGGGCTGCCAAATTGGGGATCCCAGCTGAAGATGTGATTATTGATCCCCTGGTTCTCACTGTTGGTTCAGACAGCAAGGCGGGTTCCATAACCCTGCAAACAATTAATCTGCTGCGACGTGAATTCGGAGTAAATGTTAACCTGGGTGCCAGTAATGTTTCCTTTGGTCTGCCTGACCGTCTAACCATTAATCAGGCTTTCCTGTCGATGGCAATGCAGGCAGGGGCTACATGTTCCATAACCGATGCTGTCAAGTTGGGTGCGACTATTAAAGCAACTGATCTTCTTCTCGCCCGGGATGATAATTCATTAAAATATCTGAAATATTATCGAGCCGCAGAAAAACTACGCGCCATGGATACTGGGCAAGTCGTAGCACCCAAGTCATAAATATGAATGAAATCAATTCCGTAAAGACGGAAAAGAACCATATTGTAATCCTTCAACCCATCGGGAAACGTATAGAAGTTCCTGAAGGATCAACCATCCTTGAAGCCGCCAGGCTGGCCGGGGTGGAATTGGTGACAATTTGTGGTGGGGAAGGGGATTGTGGAACGTGCAAGATTCGGGTTGTTGAGGGGAAATTATCCGCAATAAATTTAAATGAAGAAAATGAACTATCTGGTGAGGAATTAAGAAAAGGTTTCAGGTTGGCATGCCAAGCTAAAATCCTAAGTGATTTGCGTATAGATATTCCTCCTGAATCTTTTTCCACTCCTCAGCGATTGCAAGTTGAAGGTCAGGAGATACCAACAGAGTTGGATCCACCGGTTTTTGGCATGGAAGTGATTGTCCATCCTGCCAATTTGCATGATCTGCGTGCAGATCTGACCCGGCTGAGGGGGACTCTCATTGATAAAGGCAGGGATGATTTTAAAATAAATATTCATGTGGCTGCAAAATTGTCATCCCTTTTAGGATCGGAAAAAGGTAAGATCCGCCTGGTATTTCGAGAAAAAGAACTCGTTTCTATTTTACCTTCAGGCAGCAAGGTGATTGGGTTGGCGGTGGATATAGGAACAACGAAACTAGCAGCTTACCTGGTAGATCTCGAAACCGGAGAAACGTTGGCAAAAGCTGGTGCAATGAATCCACAAATCGCTTATGGTGAAGATGTAATCAGCCGAATCTCGTATGCAAATGAGAATCCGGAAGGGGCAAGAATTCTTGAATCTCTATTAGTGGAAACCTTGAATAATTTGCTCGAAAAACTTTCGAAGGAATTAAATATCGATCAGGAGCAGATCGTGGAAGCTGTTATGGTGGGAAATACTGCCATGCACCATTTGTTCTGCGGATTGCCTGTCAAACAATTGGGAGAATCACCTTTTATAGCTTCGGTTGGTGAATCCCAGGAATTTCCAGGAAGAGACATCGGATTGAACCTGGCTGCAGGAGCATATGTATACATGCCTCCCAATATTGCAGGGTATGTCGGTGCGGATCATATCGCCATGTTATTGGGATCAGATCTATCAAAGGTGCATCAAACAACCATCGCCCTGGATATTGGAACAAATACGGAGATCAGCTTATTCCATTCCGGAAAACATTACAGTTGTTCGTGTGCATCTGGTCCTGCTTTTGAAGGGGCGCACATCCAGGCTGGGATGCGTGCAGCACCGGGTGCGATCGAAAGAGTTCAAATTGAAGGACTGAAAATAAGAGTACAGACGATTGGAGAAGAACCAGCTGTGGGCATTTGCGGTTCTGGAATTCTGGATGTTGTTGCCGAACTCTTGAGAAATAAACTACTTGACAAGCGTGGAGTGTTGAGAGGCGATCATCCCAATTTGCAGTTCGAAGAAAAAAACACTCATTTTATTCTTGTCCCAGCCGATAAGTCAGGTATAAACAGGGATGTGTGTGTCAGTCGTCAGGATGTAAATGAGATCCAGCTCGCCAAAGCTGCTATTCGGGCTGGTGTCGAAGTTCTCCTGAAGGAAGCAGATATCCAGGATGAAGATATTCAAACATTTATTGTTGCGGGTGCTTTTGGAACATACCTGGATATTAACAGTGCCATTCAAATTGGCATGTTTCCGGATATTCCCCGCCAACGATTTCGACAAGTTGGGAATGCTGCCGGAGGGGGAGCACGTAAACTACTCGTATCGAAACATCAACGCCAATTGGCTGATACGATCGCAGGTCATGTGAATTACGTGGAACTAGCCACACATCCGGATTTTATGAAGATCTATGTAAAGGCTTTGGCTTTCGGGTAGCAGGATACATTGATAGATTATTAAATTCTTGGGATATAATTTTCTTATCATTTAACCGAAAAAAGTTTGGAGCAAAAATGCCTCAATCATTTTTAGATCTATTAAGATCTCAAAAAATAATGGTATCGGATGGAGCTACAGGTACCAATCTACAAAAAGTGGGTTTGGCTGCAGGAGTATCGCCTGAAACCTGGGTTATGGAACAACCCCAGAAAATATTGGATCTCGAAAGTGCTTTCGTACGGGCTGGTTCAGATATTATCCTGACATGTACCTTTGGAGCCACAAGTTTGCGTCTTAAAGACGGAAGTTATGCCAATAGAGTGGTAGATATAAATCATAGGGCTGTGGAATTGGCACGGCAGGCTTCGTTGGAAAGATCGGATGTACTCGTCGGAGGATCTATGGGTCCAGTAGGTGGATTAATAAAACCGTATGGCCCTTTGACTGTAGAAGAAGTAACTTCAGCATATTCCATGCAAGCGATTGCCCTGACGGAAGCTGGTGTGGATCTTCTGGTGATCGAAACCCAGTTTTCGTTGGAAGAAGCATTGGCTGCCTTTAATGCAGCACGTCAAGCTGGGAACTTGCCCATAGTGGTCAGTTTTAGTTACGATAGAGGTGTACGTACCATGATGGGTGTAAAACCTGCCCAGGTGGTTAATACTTTTAAACCACTGGGAGTGACTGCCATAGGAGCCAATTGTGGCACTTCTCTTGAGAATATGGAGTTGATCGTTAAAGAATATGCAACCCTGGCTCCAGACCTTCCGATCTGGGTCAAGCCCAATGCCGGCATGCCTGAGCTTAATGATAAGGGAGAGACAATTTTCAAAGTCACACCGCAAGAGATGGGCGCAGCAACGCAAGGATACATTTTGAATGGAGCAAGAATTGTAGGTGGCTGTTGTGGCAATACCCCTGAGCATGTGGCTGAAATCGTAAAGGTCGTAAAGAAATAATACGACTATTTTCTAAACAACCAGGGTTCACCGGCAAGCGATCGAGTTCCCCTATTTAGAAAAATTTTTGAAAGAATAAAATCCTCCAGTTCGATCTAGAGGATTTTATTCTGTAATAAATTATTTATTGTTACTATTTCTGACAAGCTTAACCAGATCCGGGCTCATGCCCCGCACGAAAGCTGAATCTGCTTGTTCAGCTAGATGAACTTTGCCAGAGAGATCGATCAAATGACCTGACTTTTCAGCCTTGGTTTCCAGGTAAAACCGGCTATATTCATTGGGTTCCATAATATGGGGAATGCGTCCATTGACAACAATGCCATAACATGTCAGATTTTCAATTTTCTTTGGATTATTGGTGATTAATTTGATTGATTTAACCTTTAGGGACATCAGCATATGTGCGGCAACCCCATAATCACGTTCGTCATCCCGAAATCCAAGTGCCAGGTTGGCTTGAACTGTATCATAGCCATGTTCCTGCAATCCATAGGCACGAATCTTATTAACCAGACCTATCCCGCGCCCTTCCTGGCGCATGTAAAGCAGGATTCCTTTTTCCATTTTTCCTATCATGGTCAATGCAGTAACAAGCTGGTCCCGGCAGTCACATCGCAAGGAGCCAATTACATCCCCTGTCAGGCATTCGGAATGGACTCGCACCGGAATATCCTCACCATTTGTTACATCACCACGTACGATAGCAACATGTTCCTTATTATCCTTGTTGTTATAAAAAGCAAAAATATGAAAATCTCCAAACCGAGTGGGTAATTCAGCGATGGCTGCGATACTGACACAGACATTATCGGGACCGAACCCATCACACTCATGGGCTTTATTTTCATCCAATAGTTCTTTTATCTTCATATGGGTTAAAGTCATAAAAATTCTCCAATCCCATCCTTAATTCATTCGATTTAAATAATGGATCAGAATACCACCTTCATCGTCAATCTTTCTCACTGATTCGAGATGAAGGTCAAAATCCTGGAAATTTGAAAAACCGGGACCATCAGCAAGAGTCGGTGCAGTCGAGCCAGAAAATATTTTTGGAGCGATATAAACCGACAATTCATCCACCAGGTTTAAATTAAATAAACCTGCGATCAAGGTGCCGCCACCTTCAACCATCAATGTATGAATCCCCTGGTCGAAAAGGGATCGAAGAACATCCCGCAGATCAATACTTTTTTCACAGCGAACAAAAACCTGGGCACCGGTTTTTTCGAGGAGATGAACTTGTTCAGGTGAGGTGTTCTTTGTTGTGTAGATCAGACAGCGAGCGGACCCTTTGGTCAAAAAATCACCATGCGGATCAAGGTTTGCCCGGCTGACAACTGCTACTTTAATCGGATTTTCTTCATCACCACGTTCCAATCTTTTAGCACGCAGCAAAGGGGATTTTATTGTCAATGATGGATCTTCGTTGAGGAGTGTCTTTCCACCAACCAGGATCGCATCCACAGAGGCGCGCAACTCATCCACACGCTGCTTATCAGTTTTTGAGGAGATTGTGGCTCCTTTACGTTCGATCGTGTCTAATTTACCGTCAATGGTCATGGCAACATTAACGATCACATGGGGACGGTTCTTATTCATAAATATATTCTACTTTAATTGTCCGAATATTCTGTTAATTTAATATTTGAAATTGATAAATCTTATAAATATAGCTCTGTAATTAAAAAAACTTGTACAGTGAGTTCGCTATTCCAGGCATGTAGATTTGTGATATTAAAATTTTTTACGAACACCTGCCTGCAATATTAAAAAATTTTTGATTTCAATTCCAACCAAATCTAAGTCTAAGGTTAGCGACACTCACCCATGCATTCAAGAGCAAGGGAGGACCTTCATTGCTACGCAGCAGGATTCTTCAATCGCCGTTAATTTACAGAATGACAATATCCCTAGTGAATAGACACTCCAAAGAAATAAACATCAGCTTGTTCCAGAAAAACTTGGATATAATAAAAAGATATATGAATACTCTCTCTTGTGATGAAGCCAACCAGGCAATTTCCATTGCAGTAAAAGCCTTGCGGAGTGGCAACAAAGACACTGCCAGACAATATGCAAGAAAGGCAGCAACTATGGCACCCAACCTGGAATATGCCTGGCTGGTTTTGGCTGAAGTCTCAACGCTAGAAAACCGGAAAGTATACCTGGAACAAGCGATTCGTATTAATCCGGGACGAGCCAGTTCCCACGAAAAACTGAGAGAAACTTTTGAGAGAATTGGTCAATTGGATGTCCAGAAATCGAATTCTTCTTCACCCCAAACAAAATCCGATCTATCACCTATATTTAATAAAATAAAACCTGTTTTTTCCGTCTCGATTATTTTGTTTAGCAGTCTGCTTATAGGGTTATTCCTATGGGGGTGGTTGGGAGATACAAGAGCAGTCCTGGCTGAAATTTTACCAGTCCCTAATTCACAACTCTCAGAAGTCCCTATAACCCGGGGAGACATATATATCCGAAAGCCAACTCAGACTCCAACGGCTACTGCTATTAATACGCCAATTCCAACAATAACTTCGACGCCAATTCCAACAACCACTCAATTAATTTCGACCCAAATAGTTGAAAATTTCAACAATTTAGATACGATACAGGTATCCGGAGATAAATATATTGTTCAGCCTGGAGATACATTATTTAAAATTTCACAAAAATTGGGAGTCCGTTTGGATGACCTAGCTGGCGTAAATTCGATTAACCCTCAGGCAATCATTTATGTCGGCCAAAGCCTGCTTGTTCCAAAACCAGGTTATATTTCCGTTTCCACTCCAATGCCAATTGAGACAATCCCACCTGAATTAAGTGATAAATATATTCTGGTGGACATCTCGGAACAACATCTTTATGCTTACGAATCCGGTTTACTTGTCTTTAGTTTCGTAGCATCGACCGGGATGAATAATGCGACACGTGTTGGGGTTTTCAATGTATTGGATAAAATTCCAAATGCTTATGGAGCAACATGGAACATCTGGATGCCAAATTGGCTGGGGATCTATTGGGCAGGGACATTGGAAAATGGGATCCACGCGTTGCCAATTCTATCCAATGGATTGCGTTTATGGGATGGTTATCTGGGAACTCCCATTTCTTATGGATGTATCGTCCTTGGCGTAAATGAATCTCAATTGTTATATGATTGGGCGACTGTAGGTACGCCAGTTGAAATTCAATGGTAAATATTCAATTTTCTAAAAACTGATCGAATCAATCCTATATGTACCTTTGAAAATTGCTCCTTTGAGCTTAACCGACATGCATAAAACACAGCAAATACCAATGCTCAAAGCAATTTTCTCAGTGATCGTTTGGGGGGCATCTTTTGTTGCCACAAAAGTGGCATTACTGGATGTGTCTCCAGTAACTGTTGTCTGGTTGAGATTTGGAATGGGAGTGATCATCCTGGGCGGCATTGTGTGGTATCGAAACCAATTAAGAATCCCCAAAAAAGAAGATTGGCTTTATTTCGGATTGCTCGGCTTCCTTGGAATTGCCTTTCATCAATGGCTGCAATCTACAGGATTGGTCACAGCGCATGCATTATCCACAAGTTTGATCGTTGCTACAACTCCGATATTCATGGCTGTATTGGGGCTGATATTCTTAAAAGAAAAATTAACCTGGTTTCAGGTGCTCGGGATAGGTTTATCCACTTTTGGTGTGCTGCTTGTGATCACAAAAGGTGACTTCACCAGTTTGTTAACCGGGCACTTCGGGACGACAGGGGATTTCCTGATCTTAATCAGCGCTTTGAATTGGGCAACCTTCTCTATCCTTTCTCGACGAGGTTTGCAAAAATACCCTGCTGCAGGGATGATGTTCTATGTCATGAGTTTTGGCTGGTTGTTTTCGTCGATCCTCTTTATAAGCTCCGGAAATATTTATCAAATCCAGTCAATAAAAACAAATGGCTGGATAGCCATTTGTTTTCTAGGGATTTTTTGCTCAGGAATTGCTTATATATTTTGGTACGATGCATTGCAGACCCTTCCTGTATCCCAAACCGGGGCATTTTTGTATGTTGAACCACTCGTTACAGTCATTGTTGCCGGGCTGGTTCTAGGTGAGAAGATGGTAATTTCAGCTTTGATCGGTGGAATTGTCATATTGTGCGGCGTCTATATGGTTAATCGTAAGGGTCTGAAAAAAGTAGTTCAATAAATCCAGGTAAATTTGAGGGAAAAAAAGGACTCTTATAATCATTGGAATTTAGAATTGCCCTGGCTATCAAAAAAACCATCAGGATTTCAATCTCTTGAATAACATCCTGATCTTATACAAGTTTATATATTTTTTATTTAAAGAAAAAAGTTATTTTCAGTTATCTCTGAATCCGTATCTATTCACAATTTGGCGGATGATGGCGGCATTTTCCGGAGAAACATCCAGAAATTTGAATCCCGAATTATACAGGTTCGGGTCCAGGTCTGCATGACACCATAAACTTTGTGCTGGGATCTCCATAAATGGTTTATCGGCTACTTCTTCAGATAATTCCAGCTTAAGGTTAAAATCCACTTCGATAGGAATGGGTGACGGTGTAATTAACATTGCACCCAAGGAGGATATATCAACAAGATTTCCAACCTGCACGTGTGAATGGGTATCAAAAACGCGTGTGTAATATAATAAGAATCTTCTCTTCTCGCTTCTTCTTTCGACCATTTATGGTACTCCTTTGTAAGAATAGCGATCGTTGTTCAATCCAATTCTTAATTTAGTGTAGATGAAATTTCATAGATAGACAACTAGCTTATCCTTAATACCTTTGCTCCATGGATATTCCTGTTCTTAAGTTCCATGAGTGCTATATTCGCTTCTGAAAGGCTATATATCTGGAACTCGGGTGTTAATGAAGCCTTTGCAGCGAGTTCTAAAAACTCTGAAATATCTTTACGGGTGACATTAGCAACGCTTTTAATTTCTTTTTCCATCCATAAATGAGTTGGGTATTCCAGCTTCATTAACCAATCCTTCTCATTTTGTTCTTTACGGATGGCGTTGATCACGAGGCGTCCACCTGGCCGCAAATTTCCCAGTCCTTTTATGATCGGTTTCCAGGCTGGAGTCGTATCAATTATGGAATGGATCAGGGATGGTGGTTTATCTCCAACATCCCCGGACCAGGTTGCACCTAATTCGATAGCAAATTTCTGCTCTTCAAGGCTGCGAGTGAAAACAAAGATCTTTGAATTTGGATGGGAGTAGACAACCATTTTTAGAACCAGGTGGGCGGAAGCACCAAACCCGATCAAACCAATGGTGTCACCATCTTTCATTCCAGTTAATTTTAAGGATCGATATCCGATCGCGCCAGCACACAGAAGAGGAGCAGCTTCGACATCGGATATGGCATCAGGGATCGGATAACAAAAAGCAGCTGGAACGACCATGTATTCTGCGTATCCACCATTACGATCTCTTCCTGTTGCCATGAATTCCGAACAAAGGTTTTCATTCCCACTCAGGCAAATGTCGCAATGTCCGCAGGCAGAAAAAATCCAACCTACTCCCAATCGATCCCCTTGATGAAAATCAAATACACCATCCCCAGTTTCTGTGACTCTGCCAACGACCTGGTGACCTGGGATGATCGGTAATGAAAGTGGGGGAGTTCTTCCTTCAATTTCATCCAATTCGGTATGGCATACACCACAAGCGGCAACCTTTAGCAGAACTTCTCCCTTTCCAGGTTTTGGAACTGGAAGATGGCGGAATTCAAGGGGCGTGGAATTATCCTCAAGATTACCAAGTTTATTTAGTAACATGGCTTGCATAAATTATCTCCTGATAACCGGATCTATAAAGTATTTTATCAATATATTATGGTTTTTCTCAAAAGGCAATTGATGGTAATTACCGAAGTAATATTCCATTGCTATTTGATAGCAAGTAATCCCGTTTATTATTTTCACCAAGGATCATAATGAATTTAAGCTGTTTTTAATTAAAATCATCCCTCAGGGTTATATTTATTTAACCTGAGGAACGAATATTGGGAAAACAATTATAAAATTTGGCGAAATTATCCCCCTAATTCAACAGCCATGACATCGTAATATGTACCTGCTCCAAATCCATCGAATAAAACATGATCTCCTGGTTTTAATAAGGGAAGCTGGCGAAGAAAGGCAATTATATTTGATGCAGCACATACATTTCCAAAATCACTTAATAACCAGGGCATTGGGAAATTAATTCCCAATTTTTGAAGTTGTTTGTGTTTCAGGCTATTTATTTTGAAGTTCGCATGATGAGAGATCGCGACAGCCAATGATTTTTCGGGAGTGCCTACTTTATGCATTAAAGCCTGATAAGAATTGTAAACATCAGAGACAACTTGCACGCCGGTACGAACAAAAAGTTTCACCATACCCATCATCCCTGCCATCGCGATCGGGCTGTTATCTGCAGGTTCGTGCATCAATCCTGCAACCCGCATTCCATTATCTATATCTTTGGAAATTTCGATCATGGATTTGCCCGGATTTCTTTCCCTGGAATGTGGATAGAACATATGCACCGCTAATACGCCATCTTCATCGTATGATTCGTAATCTTTTCCAACCAGAAACTTAAAGGCTTCTCCGGGAACAATTCCAATCACACCTGCACCGTTGGCAAAAAGTTGCAGTGCGTTCATGTCGCGTGTTTTACTGATGAACCGGCTCAATCCCTCGATACCACCCACCAGAATCTTCTTCCCATACAGTTCCCGAGCAATATTGACCTGGTTTGGTCCAGCCAACCGGGGGTTCAAGCTTAAATTAAGTGCGCCCATGGACCCATCACAAGCTTTATGAACACTGACTTTTAACGCCGATTCAGGAATACCTGCCAACCTGCTTATTTTAACGACATAGTCGTCTGCAACAGGTCCGCTTATTCCTAATAAGACACCTTCAATTTCAGAAGGTTTCCACCCATTAATCTTGATAGCCTCTTTTAATATCCGTGCACCTACTTCGACCTCCAGTGTCAGATGGTCCGTGTCACTTAATGTGGGTAAATGATGCCGACTGACAAATCCCAAATCATCCAGGTTCATTCTTTCATCTTCTTGCAAAGATCTTTCTACCCAGCTTTCTATTAAAGGTATAAGACTTTCGTTGTCATAACTTTTACCCCAGGAGCCATAAACTCCTCCGATCCCTGTTTTTGATTCATATATACCTTCGAATCCGAAAGAAATACCTTCGCCTACAGGGATGATCTCCTTTTTGACTTCAGGGCGATCGAAGAAGGAAGTGCCCTTATCTGTAGATGTTTCCTTATATGTTTCATTGGACATGATTTGTTACTCCTATTATCTACATTTACTGGCGATCATTGGTAGAAAAGATCTCCATAAACATTAACCCTTGTGATATAAATAGTTATCATTGTGACAATCCTCATAATTGTTAACCTTTCTAAAGTCCCAAAAAAATATTCGAAGTTCCGATTGGATTTACTAAATGATAGGGTTTTCTCAAAACAGGAAATTATTTCAGCTGGTTGGGTGAAATGAGAAGAAGGGTTCTTAAGAATTCTGGGCTTTGAGAACCCCCGGGATTCGATGTAAATTAAACTTGCACATGATAAATTTACATGCTATAATAATTTCATTCCCAGATGATTTACAAACACAAAACCTGTGTCATTTGACCACCTTATTAACAGGTTGCAGATTAAATTGTGGAATTTTGCCCATTGACCTAATATAATATGTATACGTAATCTGAAAGTGGGGAAGTTTTTGTTGTTTTCACCCATAGTAACCAACCATATCCTATTTGATTCCATTGAGATAAAAAAATGAACATTCTTGAACTTGAAAGCAAGCCGTTGGCTGATTTGCGTCAGACCGCCAAAGAATTTGGCATTAATAATTACAATAGATTAAAGAAAGAAGCCCTGATATTAAAAATCCGTAAAGCAGTTGCAGAACGTGAAGGACTTGAGATAAGAGGCGGGATCCTCGAGATCATGAACGAAGGCATCGGCTTTTTACGATCGGAGCGCTATCAAATTGGAGAGGGGGATGTATATGTTTCTCAGGCTCAACTAAGGCGATATGAATTACGAAACGGTGACCTGATTATTGGAAATGTTCGCCCGCCTCGCGAATCTGAACGCCACTATGGCTTGCTCAAAGTTGAAAGTGTAAACGGTTTGGATCCTGATGACGCCCGGAATCGCCCGGTATTCGAATCGCTTACACCAATTTTCCCGGATCAACGCTTTAATCTTGAAACAAGGGGCGATATTCTTTCCACCCGTTTGATTAACTTAATTGTTCCGATCGGTCGTGGTCAACGAGGTTTGATCGTTTCCCCCCCAAAAGCAGGAAAAACTACAATCCTTAAAGATATTGCCAATGCAATTTCAATTCAATATCCTGAAGTTCACCTTATGGTTGCCCTGATCGGTGAGCGTCCCGAAGAGGTGACGGATATGGACCGGTCGGTGGATGCTGAAGTGATCGCTTCAACTTTTGATGAACCTGTTACAGCACATGTCCGAACAGCAGAAATTGCCTTGGATCGGGCCAAGCGCTTGGTGGAAACTGGCAGGAACGTAGTCATTTTAATGGATTCGATCACTCGCCTGGCACGGGCTTATAACCTGGTCGTTAATCCATCCGGCCGGACTCTTTCTGGTGGTATGGATCCATCAGCTTTATATCCTCCCAAGCGTTTCTTTGGGGCTGCCAGAAACATCGAAGGAGGAGGTTCCCTCACAATCATTGCAACTTGCCTGGTGGATACAGGTTCACGTCTGGATGATGTTGTCTATGAAGAATTTAAAGGAACTGGAAATATGGAATTACATCTTTCCAGAAAATTACAAGAGCGGAGGATCTTTCCAGCAGTGGACTTGGAGCGATCTTCAACCCGGCGGGAGGATCTGTTGCTTGGTCCTGACATCTTGCAGCGTGTTTATCTAATGAGACGGATGTATATTCAAATGGTTTCACCTCCACCTCAAGGAGCTGGCATGGATGCCGCTGTGGCAACTGAAGCACTATTGCAACGTATTAGTAGAACCAAGGATAATCAAGAATTCCTGGAACGGTTAACTGAAGATCAATAAAAATGGATAAGAACAATAAAGAAAAACAACCTTCTCGAATATTTTATATTTTGAGTTGGATAATCACAGGGTTAGTAGTAATCACATTAATCAGTTTTGGATATATTAAATACAAATCAATCCATTCCCCTGAGGAAATCATTCAAGCCACAGCCCAGCCAACTGCTGATCAGGATGGAGTGGTGACTTTGGTTCAGATACAGGATCCATCCGGAAAAGCTCAAGCCATCGTTCGCCTGGTTTCCCTCAAGACCAATATCCCGGAACGACCTCGTTACAAAGAGATCGACCATGTGGTGGTTCGAAATGATTCTGTATTTGGAATTTCTTCAGAATATAATATTACTCCTGAGACCCTTTTATGGGCAAATTATGATGTCCTGGAAGATAGTCCGGATAGCCTTCGCCTTGGGATGGTTTTGAGAGTTCCGCCAACTGATGGGGTTTATTATCAGTGGCAGGCAGGAGATACCCTGGACTCGGTAGCCACCAAGTTTAATGCCAAACCAGAGGAAGTGATCAATTGGCCGGGTAACAACATCGATCTTGTTGATCCGGAGCCTGAAGTTGGGTCTTATGTAATGATCCCCGGTGGTTCACGTGAATTTGTTCAGTGGTTGATACCGACCGTAGCACGTGGAAGCTCTGGAACTGCTTCCTTAAATACGAGTGCATGTGGAGCTGGTCCGGTAGGGAGCGGTGGTTTTGTCTGGCCTGCTGATAATCATTTTCTTTCCGGAAATGATTATTGGGGGGGGCACCTTGGTATCGATCTGGCTGACGGTGAAGGAGGTCCTGTTTACGCAGCCGATAGTGGTGTTGTAACCATGGCGATTGGTGGCTATAATGCTGGTTATGGTAATGTGATCATGATCGACCATGGAAATGGATATGTCACCCTCTACGCACATTTGAGCCAGATCAATGTGGTCCGATGCCAGGGAGTGTATGCTGGAAATGTGATTGGGTTGGCAGGAAATACAGGTAATTCATTCGGCGCTCATTTACACTTCGAAGTTCGCCAGGGAGGTGGTTTTATCAGCCCCTGGTATGTTTTACCCTGATGGATCAAGTTTTAACCTACGCAACTCTGACTGCCGCCCTGATAAATTTGCCCATGGGCGGCATTCGGTTTTTCCAGACAATTAATTCAACCAATGACCAGGCATTAACCTGGGCAGCAGAAGATGCGCCTGATATGAGCCTGGTAATCGCTAATGAGCAATCTGCAGGGCGTGGCAGGAATGGGCGAAAATGGTATTCTCCGCTTGGTGAAGCGCTGGCATTTAGTCTGATCCTGCGCCTGGAGAAAGAAGAAACCAGATCCGTAGGTCTTTTTTCTGCACTGGGAGCACTGGCTGTTGTTAAGGGAATAAATCATATCGATGCCAGTTTTGACCCTAAAATTAAATGGCCAAATGATGTTCTCGTTAATGATAAGAAGATTTGTGGTGTTTTAAGTGAAGCTACCTGGAGGGGGGATAGGATCGAAAGTCTTGTGATCGGTATTGGTATTAATATTTCCAAGAAATCTGTTCCACCAATGAACATCCTTAACTATCCTGCAACATCTCTGGAAGAACTTATGCAAGCGAATATCAACAAGCTTGATCTCTTGGGAGAAATATTAAATGAAGTTGTAATTTGGCGCAAGCGGATCAATTCGAGATCTTTTATTGATGCTTGGCAGGAAAAGCTTGCATATCGCGGAGAAATGGTGAATATCTGGTCTGCTAATTCTGATCCCAGGACAGGGATCATCACGGGAATTGAACCGGATGGTGGGTTGAGTTTGCTGGATCAAAAAGGGCAGAAATTTACAATCCATTTTGGAGAAGTACATTTGAAGCCAATTTACGTATGATATACTTGCGCAAATTTACATGAAGAGAAGAGGTTCAGTATGTTGGATAATCCACAAGATCCAAATTCTTCTCAATTCCTTCAGGATGAAGTTGAAATTGAGCCCGATTTCGACAATCTGGATTCAGATTTCAAAGCCGGAAAAAATAAAAGTAATAATGGAAAATTTCTGGGATTGAAATCACAGCAACTATTCATACTACTCGTGATGTTATTCCTGGTAGTATGTTTACTGGGGGTTATGTTACTGTTGGTAACTGGTAAGATCGAGCCCACCTTCTTATAGGAGCTTAATCCAGGGGTTCGGGAAATGCGATCTGCTGATCCTGCCCATTGTCATCATCACCAGCACCTGCTCCCACAGCACCTACTTTTCTAAGCTCGGCACTGATGTGCGAGCCAGTGAAACAACCCGATCACCTTCTTTTACGCCCATCAATTTTACACCACGTGTAGTTCTACCTGCCAGGCGAAGATTTTTTACCTTTGCCCGAAGGACATTTCCATTGGCAGACATTATGGTGATGACATCTGAGGTTTGGACAACTATGGCAGAAGTGATAAGTCCGATTTTTGCCAATGATTTCTTGTTAATAGTGGCAATACCCTTGGCACCCCGCCCCCTGGATGGGTATTTGCTTAAAAGCGTCCGTTTTCCGAATCCCCTGGTTGTGACAACAAGCAGGGATCCCTCAGGTTCAACTACTTCCATGCTGGTTAATCTATCCTTATCATCCAGGCGTATGCCTCTAACACCTGCTCCGGTTCGACCCATCGACCGCAATTTTTCTTCACAAAAACGAACTGCCTGCCCTTGCTCGGTTACGAGAATAATATCGTCCTTTCCATTCGTAAGGCGTGCCCAACCAAGCTCATCGCCTTCATCTAAATTTATAGAAATAATACCGGATGGACGAACAGACGAAAGGGCAGAAAGAGACATGCGCTTAACGCGTCCTTTGGTTGTAGCCAATGTTATGAATTTACCATTTTCAAACTTGGGAACGGATACAGCAGCAGTAATTACCTCATTCGGATCAAGTGAGAGAATGTTTACCAATGGTATTCCTTTGTTCGTTCGGTCTGCATCCGGGATCTGGTAAACTTTTTCTGCGTAAACTTTTCCCCTATCAGAGAAGAAAAGCATGGTGTCCAATGTATGGGCTGGGATAAGGTTGATCACCTCATCCTCCTGCTTGGTGGAGTGTCCGGTGACACCTCTTCCTCCAACTCCCTGGGATCGATACGATGCAACCTGAACGCGCTTAATGTAACCCCTGGCGGTCATACTTACCAGAACAGATTCATCTGCAACAAGATCCTCCTCATTGAAGCTTTCACTGGCTTCTACGGCTACGCGAGTGCGACGCTCGTCTCCGAATTTTTCAGATATTTCATGCATATCCTCCTGAATTATCGCCAGGATCTTTTTAGGGTTGGCTAACAATTCTTCGAAATAAGCAATTTGAGCTTGAACTTGTTTGTATTCATCTTCAATTTTTTGCCGTTCCAATGCTGCCAATCTCCGTAATTGCATATCGAGAATGGCTTGCGCCTGGATTTCTGAGAGATTGAACCGTGTTATCAGTCTTTCTTTGGCTATTTCTGCATCAGGAGATTTACGGATGGTATCGATCACATCATCCAGGTTCGAAAGGGCGATCAATAAGCCTTCCAGAATATGAGCACGGTGAAGGGCTTTGTCCAGATCGAATTGGGTCCGTCGGGTGATCACTTCCTGACGATGTTGAATGAACAGCAAGAGCGATTTTTTTAAAGGTAGTGTGCGTGGTTGATTATCCACCAATGCCAGCATGCTGACACCGAATGTGGATTGCAAGGCAGTGTACTTGAATAATCGGTTAAGAACCTTTTTGGGTTGAGAATTTTTCTTCAGTTCTATAACAATATTCATGCCTCTTCGATCAGATTCATCGCGCAAGTCTGAAATTTCATCGATCTTACCCGAGCGTGCCAGATCCGCAATACGTTCGATCAAAGTTGTCTTATTAACCTGGTAAGGAATCTCCGTGATTACTATGCGGTACCTGCCACCTTTCATTTCTTCAATATGGGCGACGCCTCGCACGACGATTCGACCTTTGCCAGTTCCATAGGCTTGTTCAATCCCTTCTTTCCCAACAATAATACCTCCAGTGGGAAAATCCGGTCCTGTTACATATTTCATCAGGTCTTCAACAGGGATATCGTCAATGGTGTCAAAATTGTCAATCAAATAGATAATGGCAGCAGATAATTCCTTGAGATTATGGGGAGGAATATTGGTCGCCATGCCAACAGCTATGCCAGCTGAACCATTGAGAAGTAAATTCGGAAGCCTGGAAGGCAGAACTTGAGGTTCTTTTAATGAACCATCAAAGTTGTCCGTGAAATTCACCGTGTCTTTATCAATGTCGGACAGCATTTCTTCAGCCATTCTTGCAAGTCGAGCTTCGGTATAACGCATGGCTGCCGGAGAATCGCCATCAATTGAACCGAAATTTCCCTGGCCATCCACAAGCATATAGCGCATGGAAAAATCCTGAGCCATGCGTGCCATCGATTCGTAAACAGCTGCATCACCGTGAGGGTGATATTTGCCAAGTACCTCACCAACAATGCGGGCAGATTTCTTGTAAGCAGCGTTTGAGCGCATGCCTAATTCTTGCATAGCAAATAGAATGCGCCTATGCACTGGTTTGAGACCATCCCGGGCATCAGGAAGTGCCCGGGCAACGATAACACTCATGGCGTACTCTATATATGCTGTACGCATTTGCTCATCAATGTCAACCATTTGGACCGAACCGACGAATTCATCTGCGGTGGGCTGGCTGTTTTCAGGTTCCATATTAAATTCCTTATCTAACGATCATAACAAATGGGGAAAACGGGGAAATTAAAAATTAATAATCCCGGTTTTACTCATCAAAAATGACGCACATGAAATTAAAATTTAAAAACGTGGAGTAATTTCATCAACCACGAGATAACCTACCAATTATACCCCATGGTTAATGATCAAAATAATTGGACTTTGACACCTGTAGAGGCTAAATGATAAAGTCCTAAACTGGCTAAATTAAAATGTCCTAATGAGGACAAAGCAGATGGAATGGACAATAACAATGACACAAAAAGAATTGAACATGAAAACAGTGGTAGAGCAGGTGACAGAAAGGCGAGTAACCCAAAAGAAAGGAGCAGAGAAGCTAGGGATAAGTGAACGCCATTTTCGACGGATACTTCGACGATATCGCAAAGAAGGGGATAA
>Ga0172369_10000819_pt1 | contig 45964 bp, 32 predicted proteins | sample LakKiv25m_FD_114539 | JGI IMG/M metagenome (GOLD analysis project Ga0172369, IMG submission 114539) | Freshwater microbial communities from Kabuno Bay, South-Kivu, Congo - kab_022012_11.25m | ecosystem: Environmental > Aquatic > Freshwater > Lake | place: Democratic Republic of the Congo...
CCGGGTTCTCGTCCACGTTCAACTCTCCTGCAACAATACGGTCTCCATATTCTTCTGCAAGTTCATGAATGATCGGTCCAACCATTCTGCAAGGTCCACACCATTCGGCAGTCAGATCAACAACAGCAAGTTTGTCAGATTTGATGACTTTTTCATCAAAATTAGCATCGGTGAATGATTCAAACATAGTTTTTGATTTACGAATGATCCGATTTACGAATAACGAATTAGTGATTTATTTTTCTTATGGGTTTTCAACCGGAATGCAAAGTTAAGAATTATTCCTGAGACACACACACCTCAAATTCATCAGAATCGGCCAATTGTTCAATCATCTCTTTGGGATTTACCTTAAATTTCCGGGAGGGAAGATCGATCGCCAGTTCACTTTGAATATCCTGTACACGCATCCTGAGATTGCATTTGCCTTTGTTCCCTTTGGCCAGGGTATACAATTTTTCAATCAACTCTTCATTCAGGTCATTCAGCTTCATGGTAACGGAAAGGTTACGTGCATATTTCTCCATGGCCTCGGACAGCAGGGTCATCGTTGAAACCTTCACCCTCAATTGATCGGGAGCGTCGTAGCGGGGCTCGACCCTCGCTTTTATATGAACAAAGTTTCCTTCATCCAGCAGATGTTTCCATTTCAGGTAATCCTCCGAATAGAGGAAAAGATTCATGGAGTCCAGATAGTCTTCAATGGTGAACGAGCCGTATGGTTTTCCGTTCTTCCCAATTTTGTGCGTTGAAACGAATACAATCCCCGCGAATGATACATCTTTGTTCCGGAACTCTTTCATATCTGCTTTTAATTTTTCAAGTGTTACTGTGCAGAAACTCTGCATTTCCACTTTGAAATCGTCAAGCGGATGACCGGTCATGTAAAATCCGGCCACCTCTTTTTCGTTTTTCAGTTGTTCCATTCTTGACCAGGGCTGGCATTCCGGCAATTGGAGGTCGGTATTCTCAATCTCTTCATCCTCGCCGAACAATGATTGCTGGGATGAATTTTTTCTTGCCATGTAATCTGCCGAATGACGGATGATCTTTTCCAGAAATGTGCTTTCCTCTCCCTGTTCCTGATAAAAATACTGGGCGCGGTGGGTATTCTCAAAACCGTCAAAAGCTCCGGCTTTGGCGAGAGCCTCCAGGCACCTTTTATTGACCGTGTGTGAATTGACCCTGGTCGTAAGATCGAAGATGGTGGTATACGGGCCATTCTTGGTACGTTCCTCCACAATACTCTGAACGGCTGACTCTCCTACATTTTTTATCCCCGCCATGCCAAACCTGATCTCGCCCCGTTTGTTCACAGTGAATCTCATCTCGCTCTCATTTACATCCGGACCAAGAACTGAAAGATGCATCCGCTTGCACTCTTCAATAAAAAGAGTGATCTGTTTCAAATCGGTAAGATTACGGCTCAGTACCGCGGCCATAAATTCGGCCGGGTAATGTGCCTTCAGGAAAGCCATGCGATAGGCGACATATGCATAGCAGGTGCTATGGGACTTGTTAAAGGCATAGTTTGCGAAAGCTTCCCAGTCTTTCCAGATCTTTATGACCACCTTTTCCTCATGGCCATTCTGCTTGCACCCTTCAATGAATTTTGGTTTCAGCTCGTCCATCATCGACTCGATCTTCTTTCCCATCGCTTTCCTGAGCGAATCAGCTTCCCCTTTTGTAAATCCCGCTAAAAGTTGGCTCAGGAGCATGACCTGTTCCTGGTAGACCGTGATACCATAAGTATCTTTAAGGTACTTCTCCATCTCAGGGATGTCGTACGAGATCTTTTCCCTGCCGTGCTTCCTGTTAATGAAGACGGGGATATATTCCATGGGACCCGGCCGGTACAGGGCGTTCATGGCAATGAGGTCCTCAATCTTGTTCGGTTTCAGTTCGCGAAGGTACTTTTTCATCCCATCCGATTCGAACTGGAAGATCCCGGTGGTCTTTCCCTTGCTGAAAAGTTTGTAGGTGAGTTCGTCGTCAAGCGGGATCGATTCAATATCAATTGTTACGCCTTTGGAATTTTTAACGTTTCTTACGGCATCATTGATGATGGCAAGGGTTTTCAGTCCAAGAAAATCCATTTTCAACATCCCTACTTTCTCGATATGGTCTCCATCATATTGAGTGATCAGCAGCGAGGAATCTTTTGAGATAGTGATCGGCACATGTTCGATAAGGCTGTTTTTTCCTATGATGATCCCGCAGGCATGAAGTCCGGTCTGACGGATTGATCCCTCAAGGGTTTCTGCATATTTCAGGGTTTCCGCCGTCATCCGGTTTGATGACATCTTCAGCGCTTTCAGCTCGGGGACCTCTTCATAAGCCTGCCTCAGCGTAATCCCGGGCCTGTTCGGGACCAGTTTGGTGATACGGTTCACCTCATCCAACGGCAGTTCGTGTACCCTGGCCACATCCCTGATTGCACCTTTAGCTGCCATTGTTCCGAACGTAATGATCTGGGCCACTTTGTCCCGACCGTACTTTTCCACCACCCATTTCAATACTTTCTCCCGGCCATCTTCGTCAAAATCGATATCGATATCCGGCATGGAGATCCTGTCGGGATTGAGAAACCGCTCAAAGAGCAGGTTATAAAGCAAAGGGTCCACATCAGTGATCCGGATGCAAAAAGCAACGACGGAACCGGCAGCAGATCCACGACCCGGGCCAACAGACACTCCCATTTCTCTGGCTGCATCCAGTATATCCTCGATGATAAGGAAATATCCCGGATAGCCCATTTTTTTTATTGTTTCCAGTTCGAAATCAATTCTCTCCCTGATTTCATCCGTGATTGTGCTATATCGGTTTGCTGCTCCTTTGTATGTCCTGTGCCTGAGATATGTATCTGCATCGGTAAAACCTTCAGGAATCATAAAATCGGGCATCACCGGCTCTCTGTTCAGCGAAAATTTCTCAATCTTTTCAACAATCTCTATTGTATTATCCAATGCCTCCGGGATATCGGAGAAAAGTGCATTCATCTGCTCTCTCGACTTCAACCACTCCTGCCCGGTATAACGCAGCCTGGTTGGATCGGTTATCACCTTCCCGGTATTGACACACAATAACCGGTCGTGCGCTTCAGCATCCTCTTCATTGAGAAAGTGGACATCATTTGTAGCGATCACCTTGACACCTGTTTTTCCGGAGAGCTCTATCAACGCCTTATTGACCATCATTTGCCTTTCAAATACCGAGGCATCACGGGTCGGGTCAGTGGCTTTGTGCCGCATCAGCTCCAGGTAAAAGTCATCTCCAAAGATCTCTTTGAATTCCAGGATGTATTGTTCGGCCTGAACCAGGTCACCGTTAAGGATGGATCGTGGTATCTGTCCTGCGAGGCATGCTGAGGAAGCGATCAACCCTTCATGATATTTTCTCAGAAGCTCCTTGTCAACCCTCGGTTTGTAATAGTGTCCCTTTGTCCAAGCAAGAGAGATCAATGTCACCAGGTTGGCATAACCCACCTTGTTCTTGGCCAGCAGGATCAGGTGGTCTCCTTTTCTGTCGGTTGTATCGGTCCTGTCCTCAACGCTGCGACGCGCCACATAGGTCTCACAACCAATGATCGGGGTGAACTCCTGGTAATCTTTACAGGCTTCTGTAAACGCTTTGATTCCGAAGAGATTTCCATGGTCTGTCACAGCCACACCACGCATCCCGTCAGTGATGGCTTTTTCTACCAAACTCTCGATGTGACAGGCTCCATCGAGGATGGAGTACTGTGAATGAACATGCAAATGGACGAAATCTCTCATGGCGGTAAAAGTACTTAAAATCCCCCCGGTGCAAGGGTAATGTTGATAAAAATGTACTACCTTTGTTAAAAACTCAAGCAATGATCGAGAGCAGTTATTTTCATCCCATGACAGTTCATTTTCCGATCGCCTTGATAATGATCGGATTTATCATTGACCTCTTCAGTGTATTCAATAACAAAGAGCCTTGTTTGTCAAAAACGGGGTATTATCTTGAGATTATTGGCATGATCGCAGCCATTGTTGCCTTCGGAACAGGGTATTATTTCACCGGTTCACTGGCAGGCGAAGCAGGGATTGCGAGGGTCGAACACAAATTATTCGCAACCTTTACCCTTGTATTCATTATTCTTGCAACTACTTTCCGCGTGTTGCTTGTCTACCTGAAGAAAGAAGAAAGCTACCTGAAGTGGGTTGCGCTGGGACTTTACCTGTGTGCTTTTATCTTTGTAATTTATGCAGGACACCTGGGAGGAATGCTGGTAGAGAACTACCTGATGGGAATCTAGACAATTTACTATTTACTATTTACTATTTACCATTTACTATTTACAATTTACACAAACGAATGAAAAAAACGAATCCTTTATGAAAAATATCCGGTACATCTTCCTGACCTTAATCCTTATCCCGGCACTTCCAGGTTTTTCCCAAAACAAAACTACTACAAACCTCAAAGATGCATACCGGTTTGAATCAAACCATGCCCAAATTTTTACTGCTTATGCCGGGCAGGCCGATAAAGAAGGTCTTCCTAAAGTTGCAACATTCTTCAGGGCAGTCGCAAAGACAGCATCTGTCCACGCCGACAATTTTCAGAAGGTTATCTCCCAGGCGGGCATTACTGTAACATCGTCTGTTCCGGCAGTAAATCTCCAGACCTCACAATTGAATGTGGAAGAAGCACTGAAGGATATCAGGATCCAATCGGGTATCACCTATGCCGCCTATCTCGATCAGGCTAAAAACGATAATGAAACCAATGCAACGAAAGCACTTCGCTGGGCAAAAGAGACAGAGCAGAAAAGCCTCCAGGATTTTATTGATGTTGATGATGCCATCGTCAGAGCAAAAACAGGTTCTCTTCCTGCATTTTACTGGGTTTGTCCCAAATGCGGAAATCTATATAACGTTGCAGTTCCCGAAAACGAGTGCAGTTTCTGTTATACAGAACGGGAGAAGTTCGTAAAAGTTCAGTAGGCCGAAACCCACTTCCCTGTCACCACAACCCGTTCACCCCGATCCTGACACAACATTTGTTTCTTATAAAATAATATGGTATTTTTGCACCCCATTTTCATATACATATTTACAATCCATTAAAGTAACATGCCAGCAAAGATCAGATTACAGAGAAGAGGTAAAAAGGGACAACCTTTTTATCACATTGTGATTGCGGATGGTCGTGCACCACGTGACGGGAGATTCATTGAAAAAATTGGCTTTTACAATCCACTGACCAAACCGGCAGAGATTGAGATCAATTTTGAGAGTGCCCTTTCCTGGTTGCAACAGGGAGCACAGCCTACCGATACAGTCAAAGCCATTCTCCATTACAAGGGAGTTATGTACAAAAACCACCTTCTTAAGGGAGTTCAGAAAGGAGCTTTTACAGCTGAAGAGGCTGAAGAAAAATTCCAGAACTGGCTGTCGGAGAAGGAAACCAGGATCAGGTCCAAGAAAAGCGAACACGAACTCAGTGTAAAAGAAGCGACCAAATCAGCCCTGGCCCATGAGCAAAAAGTAAATGAATCCAAAGCCCAGGCCCTTGCCAAGAAATATGCCAGGGAACAGAAAGCGGCGGAACTTCATGCAGAAGAGGTAGTTGAAGAAACTCCTGCTGAAGTGACCGAAGCCACTGCTAAACCTGTTGCTGAGGAAATTATTGCCGAAGCACCTGTTGCAGCGGAACTTGTCGCAGAACAGGAAACCACCTCCGCTGAAGCTACCTCAGTTGAAGAGGAACCCACAACTGAAGAACCAAAGAAAGAGGAGCCTTCAGCATAACTCTTGACTCTTAGAGCTATGGACCTGGATGCATTCTATTACTTTGGGAAGATCCTCAAAAGACATGGCAATCAGGGCCACGTAGTTGTCCTTCCTGAAGTCGATGATCCGGAAGATTACAAAGATCTGGAATCCGTTTATGTCGATGTGGCTCATGAACGGATTCCTTTTTTTATTGACTCCTTTGAGCTATCCGGAGCAAAGAAACTAATCCTGAGATTTAAGGACGTTACCACTGCCGATCATGCCGATGCATTTACCGGAAGGGAATTATATCTACCGGTTTCTTCCCTTCCAAAACTTGATGGGAACAGATTTTATTACCATGAAGTAAAAGGGTTCCTTGTAACCGATGAGGTTTTCGGCGAGTTGGGTCCGGTCAGGGATATCCTCGATATACCGCAGCAGGCCCTGTTTCAGATCATGCATCACGGCAAGGAGATACTAATCCCTGTCGTCGACGAGGTGATCGTTAAGGTAGACAGGGAGGCCCGGACTATAAACATTCGCGCACCCGAAGGGTTAATTAACCTCTACATCGATTAAATATGTCGTTCCGGTTTCAACAATTTACTGTGGAAGATTCTGACAGTACCATGCGGGTAGGTACCGATTCGATGTTGCTCGGAGCCCTCACTGATCCGGGCCCGGCAACACGAATCCTGGATATCGGAACGGGATGCGGGGTACTGGCATTGATGATGGCTCAGAAGTCAAAAGCCAACATTGATGCGGTTGAAGTTGACCCGGCATCCGCGAAGGAGGCTCAAGAAAATTTTCAAAGAAGCCCATGGAGTGCGCGGCTGGCTTGCTTTGGAATATCCCTTCAACTCTTTCAGATGACCATCAGACAACGATATGACCTGATTATTTGCAATCCTCCTTTTTTTCAAAATTCACTGAAGCCGTCAGATTATAAAAAGAGCCTGGCACGGCACGGCCTCATCCTTTCAATGGAGTCTCTTTTTCAAACAGTAATGACCTTACTCCGGAAAGACGGACGGTTTTCATTTATCCTCCCTGCAGATCAGTGGCCCGAAGCCCGGAAACTTGCTGAAAGGTCATTTCTGTATCCTGAAAAACTTATCAGGATATACCCTTATCCTGGCGGCCGGATCACACGTTTAATCCCGGAGTTGATCCCGGTCCTGCCTCTAAGGATACAGGAATCGGAACTGACAATACTCAATGAAGAGAGGAAATTCTCTCCGGAGTACCTGGAGGCGACAAAAGATTATCACTATTTTTAAAAGAAATATCTGAAAGGAGGATAAAATGCATGATCTGACGCTTCATATCATTACGGTGTTTATGGGGCTATTAAACTTTTTCAGTAACCAAATTTATATTTAAAAATATATTGCCATTAGACAGAAACCATGTAATTTTGCATGTCATCTGTTAATTCATTCACAAATAATCAGTGCCACAAACAAATTCAAAATCAAGAACAAATGAATATCGAAAAGATTATGCACGACCTGGAAAAGAAGAATCCGGGAGAAGTAGAGTATTTACAAGCCGTCAGAGAGGTTCTGGAATCCATTGAGGAGATCTATAATGAAAACCCTCAGTTTGAATCAGGAAACATTGTCAACCGGCTCGTTGAGCCCGACAGGATTTTCACCTTCAAAATCAGTTGGGTTGATGATAACGGGAAAGTCCAGGTTAATCGTGGTTACCGTATTCAGTTCAACAATGCGATCGGTCCCTATAAAGGGGGGCTCAGGTTCCACCCGAGCGTTAACCTCAGTATCCTGAAATTCCTGGGATTTGAGCAAATCTTCAAAAACAGTCTGACCACCCTGCCAATGGGTGGGGCGAAAGGCGGATCTGATTTTGATCCAAAAGGGAAATCAAACGGTGAGATCATGCGTTTCTGCCAGGGATTCATGATGGAGTTATGGAAGATCATCGGACCCGAAACAGATGTCCCTGCCGGAGATATTGGAGTTGGCGGAAGAGAGATCGGCTTTCTTTACGGGATGTACAAGAAACTGGCACGTGAAAACACAGGGGTTCTTACCGGAAAAGGGCTTAACTGGGGCGGAAGTCTGATCCGTCCGGAAGCAACTGGATTCGGTGCAGTCTATTTCGCCAACGACATGCTGAAGACGAAAGGTGAATCGTTTGAAGGTAAGATCGTTGCCCTTTCAGGATTTGGGAATGTCGCATGGGGTGCAGCACTGAAAGCAACTGAACTCGGAGCAAAAGTAGTAACAATCTCAGGTCCCGATGGTTACGTCTATGACCCTGATGGCATCTCAGGTGAGAAGATCGAGTACCTTCTCGAATTGAGAGCTTCCAACCAGGATATCGTAAAACCATACACCTACGAATTTCCAACCGCTCAGTTCCATCAGGGAAAGCATCCATGGGAAGTGAAATGTGATATTGCACTGCCCTGTGCCACACAAAACGAACTCGACAAAGAAGACGCAAAACACCTTATCGGTAATGGAGTAATGTGTGTGGCTGAAGGAGCAAACATGCCCAGCACCCCGGAAGCAGTAGAACTTTTTCTGGAAAGCAAAATCCTTTTTGCTCCAGGAAAGGCCGTAAATGCAGGTGGTGTTGCTACATCAGGACTTGAAATGTCGCAAAACTCAATGAAACTGAGCTGGCCCCTATCAGAAGTCGATGAACGGCTGCATCAGATCATGTCGAGCATACATGAACAATGTGTGAAATATGGGACGGACAGTGATGGCTATACCAACTATGTCAAAGGTGCTAACGTAGCCGGTTTTCTGAAAGTTGCCAACGCGATGCTGGATCAGGGTGTGATCTGATGTCATTCGGATCTCCAGTATTTCTTTATGGCCTGCTTGCACTGGCAATCCCTATACTTATCCACCTGATTAATTTCAGGCGGTACAGGAAAGTGTGGTTTACCAATGTCAGGTTTCTGGCTGAAATCAAGCAGGAGAGACAGAGATATTCCCGGCTAAAACAGTGGTTGTTGCTGACAATCAGGTTGCTGGCAATTGCTTCACTGGTTATGGCTTTTGCTCAGCCTTATTTCCCGTCATCGCCGCAAACCAATTTACAGCAACAGCAACAGGGGGTGAGCATCTTTGTTGATAATTCTTTCAGCATGGAGGCTGTGGGAAGTGAAGGGAAACTCATTGAAACGGCAAAAGCAAAAGCAAGGGAAATTGCTCTTTCTTATAAACCCTCCGACAGATTTCAACTGCTAACCAATGATTTTGAAGGTGCCCACCAGCAGATCGTCTCACAGGATGAGTTTCTAAAACTGCTGGAAGAGGTTCATATCTCACCGGCGTCAAGGAAGATCTCAGAAGTGGTATCAAGGCAGGGAGATCTTTTGCAAGCATCCCCCAATCTTGCCAGGAATATATTCCTGATCTCTGATTTCCAGGATGCTACAAGTGATTTCTCCAACCTAAAATCAGATTCTCTTACCTCCTATTATATTCTACCACTTCCCGCAAACCGTACCGGCAACCTGTATATCGATACAGCCTGGTTTGAATCGGCTATCCAGCAGCCTGGCCAGTTGTCGCACCTGCATGTCCGGATCAAAAACACCGGCCCCGACAGGTTGGAAAAGATCCCTGTGAAGCTTGTGCTCAACAACAGGCAGAAGGCTCTGGCCAGCGCCTGGATAGATCCCGGAGCGGAGACAGAATTGATCCTCCCTTTTACGAATGAACCGGGAGGGATCCAGTCGGGTTACCTCGAACTACCCGATTACCCGATAGTTTTTGATGATAAATGCTTTATTAGTTACCCGTTGGTAACCAGCGTTTCCGTTCTATGTATCAACCAGGACGACGGAAATCCATACCTGGATGCTCTTTACGGGACCGACTCGGCTTTTCGGTTTGTAAATGCCAACATCAACCAAATAAGCTACTCTTCCTTCGGGTCTTTCTCCCTGATCATCCTGAACCAGATTAATAGGTTATCATCGGGTCTGGTCCAGGAATTGACGCGATTTACTGTTAACGGAGGCACGTTGCTTACCATCCTCCCCGCCCGGATCGATCACCAGGATTATCGGAACCTTTTCGTGTCACTTGGGATGCCCGGTATTGAAGAGGCAGATACAAACAGGCTGATCGTTTCCAGTATCCAGGTTGAGAGCCAGGTGTACAACGATGTTTTTGAAACAAACGAGCTGGGGAAAGTTGAGATGCCTGATAATGCCGACTTTCCCGTTGTTCGCTTTCACTATCCCCTGAAGCAGTCGACAGGTTCGGAAATAGAGCCTCTGCTGATACTTCAGAACAGCGAAGTACTATTGTCACGGAAAGCCAATGGGAAGGGGGAGGTTTTCCTGCTGACCTCACCCCTCGATCTGCAGTATTCGAGTTTTCCCGCTCACCTTCTTTTTGTTCCCACGTTCTATAAAATAGCCCTTTTAAGCCAGCCCCGCAGCAATCTCTATTACACTACTGCAACAAACGATCCGATTGAAGTAACAAGTGATACCCTCTTTCATGACATCGTGTTCAGAATTATTCAGGAGGATTCTGATTTTGAGATTATCCCGGAACTCAGATTCACGGATGGTCGTACAATGTTGTTCCCTCATGACCAGATCAGGGAAGCCGGTCTCTATACAATTTTTTTGGATAAAACACCATTGACCGGCCTTGCATTTAACTTTCCCAGGAATGAATCTGACCTTACTTATCTGGATTCAGAAAAGATCCGGGAAATCTTGAAACGAAAAAACATCCGCTCTCTGATCATGCTTCAGGATAATCAGCCTTCTCTTTCAAAGGAGATCCAAAAAGCCGAAAGAGGGAAACCAATCTGGAAAGTTTTCATCCTGCTTGCGCTCCTTTTTCTTGGAGGGGAAATCGCCTTAATCAGGTTGTTTCCGAAACAATAGTGTCAAAAAAATGTACACTAGTGTCAAAATATTTGACACTCTTTGGGGTCTATTTTGATCGGATAATTATATATTTATCTGTATATCAATCATATACAATTTTGGCACGATATTTGCACTATAAATACCAAACAAAGCAAACAAATAACACATACATATTATGAAAACCTTAAGCATCATCAACCTCCACAAAGCTGAGATCAGGAAGAATCAACTTGCAAAAATTAAAGGTGGTATTGAAATCCGTTGTTTCTGTACAACCTCCAATCCTTTCCTTTCCACCAAACAACAGGGCGGTACCGTTAAAATCTGTGACTGCGAAAATTCAACAGCATCGGAAGCCGGAGTTTACAACCAGACTGAAAAATAAGTCCCAAAAATGTTACCTTTGCCGGTATCCTGTTAGGGTACAAGTGTAACATTATGATCAAAGGCTGATGAAAAATGCGGTCTTCTTCACTTCAGGCAAAGGTAACAGGTATTTATACAGCCCGTATAAAAACCAGTTAAGTCTCTGTCATCCGTTAACATCCCATTTCTTTTCACTTGAGAAAAAAGGCATAAACCTTCATCGTTGGCATTCATCTGTCCGAAAAAACGGATCATTGTCAATGGACGGGATTGGCACATTCTCTTCATCTGAAGTCAGTTATCAGCTTGAGAAATACAGGTTCCTAAAAAAAAGTGGATTTTTCAAACCAGCAAAAACGATAAATATTGATGGCAGACTGAAGATCTCAGACGTAAAAAAAAATATCACAAGCGTCAAGCAGATCATTTTTGAGGTCACTGAAGATTGCAACCTGAATTGCACCTATTGCACATATAGTAAATATTATAAAAATAAAGAGAGGCACGATAACTATCTGTCGTTCGGGAATGTAAAGCACACCCTTACCGAATTAATCTCCCGCCGCACTCCTTCACCTGACAACCACCTTATTATCAGCTTCTACGGTGGCGAACCCTTGAAAAATTTTACCTTTATCAAAGACGTTGTAGAGTTTACCGGAAAATACCCGAAGGATCAGATCTCTTTCACGTATTCACTCTCCACCAATGGCCTCCTGCTGAAAAAACACATTTCATTTCTCGCTGCTCATGATTTTGATCTTTCTGTAAGCCTCGACGGGGACGAAGTTGCCAACTCTTTCAGGGTAATGAAAAATAATAAACCCTCCTTTGACATCACAACCAAGAACCTCGATTATGTGATAGCCAACTACCCTGATTACTTCGAGAACCGCATCAGTTTTCTGACCGTCCTTCATAACAGGAACTCCTTCAAATCGGTGTATGAATTTTTCCAGGAACGCTATGGCAAGGTTCCCCAGATGTCAGATGTCAATCCGATCAATCTGAATCCATTGCATGAACGTGAATTTAAGGAGAAACTTCAATCCAGGTCGGTATCCGTTGAGGAAGAGAAAGATGCCATCTCCACTATGGAGAGCAGGCACCCGAAAGTGAGGGAGATGGCCAGGTTTACAGAGTATTACTCAGGTTTCATATTTAAAAACTACCTGGAGATGATCTCACACCGGCGTGGGAAAAATACATCCAAGAAATTTATCCCGACAGCTACCTGCACCCCGTTCTCAATCAGGGCATATTTTTCAGCCGATGGCACTGTTCTCCCGTGCGAACATATCAGTCCGTTCCATGGAATCGGATCTTATTCAGACAGCCATCTTTCCCTGGACCCGGGTGGTATGGCAAAACTTTACAATAATTACTACGATAAAATTTCCCGGTTTTGCAGCAAATGCTATTTCATTGATAACTGCCAGGAGTGCCTGTTCAATGCGGGATTGGAGACCGAGAAACCCTCCTGTTATTTTTTCACCACCGAATCAGGGTTTCGGGATTACCTGAAAAAGAATTACACACAGATCGAGTCAGACTATCATTTCTTCCGGAAAACTGCCCAAAAAACACTCCATGAAGGATAATCCACGCTGGCTTTTCCTGGAACCCTATGTACACCTGGTTCGCCAGGACACAACCCTCCTGCTATATAATTCCTTAAGTAAAAGTGTACTGGAATTCCCTGTCTCTCCCAAACTCAGAAAGATCGCAGATGAACTCCTGGACCAGGCAAGTGGGTATGTTGTCAGGCTGTCTGCTTCTCAACTTCAGAGTCCAGATATACAAGAGTTTGTTTCTAAACTCAGGCAGTATTTCATGGGTGATATCCTGGATCCCGGATGGTCGTCAGGAAAACCTGTAATCATTGTCCCGGAGCCGGTTGTGAAGTTTGGTCTCAACCCGGTACCCCGGCAAAAATCTTCGGTAAAGCCTGAGATTAACCCGCGAAACTATTTGCAGGAAATCACACTTTACCTGAATGCCGGACCGGTTTCGGATAGAACCATTCACAAGATGGCTTTCCTCCAGTTTTCATATCCGGCCTGTTTCTCGGAGATTGATGAAGAGATGGACATCCATCTTTTACGGGCCATCATGGATGATGTGAACAAATACACCCCATCCCTCATTCATCTTTCGGGATATAATCTGATGATATATCCTCACCTTGGAGAAGTGATCGAACTGATGGCCAGAAGTCCGTTCCAGAAGAAATATCACTTCCGCATAGAAAATTGGGAAAGCCAAATCGTTCCATACCTACAGGTGCAGAAACACACATCCGTTGCCCTGTATATTACATTTCCTTTTCTACAGGAGAGAATCACTGCTTATCTGCATGAACTCCCTGACATCAGGCTGATGAAGAAACTGGAGTTTAACTTTGTTGTCAAAAATCAGGAGGAGATGGAGACGGCGGTGGAAATCATCAACGATTACGGTCTTGGTAACGTTTTTTTCAAGCCTCTTTTTACTGGTGAGAATCTTGATTTCTTCAGGAAAAATGTGTTTGCATCCAAAGAAGAGATCCTCGCAGCCCACCCTGACCAGCAACAGGTATTTTCACGGATTACAATCAACGAGAATGATTTTGGAAAACTTTCAGTGATGCCCGGAGGCCAGGTTTATGCTAATCTGAACGATCCGTTGATCGGAGACGCCACAAAAGAAGACCTGGTACAGCTGGTATCTCATGAGTTGGAACAGGGAGTAAGCTGGCGACGGCTCCGGAAAGAAGTTTTTCCATGCAAAAAATGCATTTATCAGTTTCTATGCCCGCCCGTCAGCTCCTATGAACTTTTTATGCAACGGTTCAATTTCTGCGATGTCTATCCAAATGAAACGGAATTATGAACTGGAACTCATTTGTTACCTCCTACCGGTTCATCCTGAAGAGCAAGCTGTTCACTGCCATAAACCTGGTGGGACTGACCGCCGGACTGACCGTCTCTTTTTTCCTGTTGATATATATTATCAATGAGCTCAGCTATAACACATTTCATGATAAAAGCGACAGGACATACAGGATTATTTCTAAGGTTGAGGAAACTTCCATCCCCCACTCGCCCTCACGCCTTCCCTTAAAACTACAGGAATATTCAGATGGAATTGTTCATTCTGGCGGACTCATCTCCCTCCAGTTCATGACCGGTCCTGTGAGTGTTGGCTATCGAAATCATTACCAGGAAGAGCCGGGATTCTTCTGTTGTGATCCTTCCTTATTCGATATCCTGAGTTTCAGGATGATGGCGGGGGAAGGAAAAGCCGGGCTTGAAAAAGCGGGAGGTGTGATCCTGTCTGACCAATCAGCCCGAAAGTATTTTGGGGAAGCAAATCCAATCGGACAAGAACTGGAAATCAAAACAGGCGGTGTTCCTGTAACATTGACTGTTCAGGGAGTGTTTAAGAAACTCCCCTGGAACTCAACGGTTGACATTGATTTCCTGGCCGGGATGGATTTATTTATTTTCCTTCTCAATCAGAGTGGTTATGACATTGCACCCGAAGTTGAAGCCTATGCTGATTTTAATGTTGAAGAGTATATTCTTGTTGACAGCCGGCAGAGAATTTCTGAGCTTACGCACCTTCTTCCCTCATTGATCGATACAATGGGATTGAAAGATCAAAACGTTACTTTTTCGTTTCAGAACATCCGGGATATCCACCTCGACTCCGGTGAGATCACCAATGATTTTCACCGGAAAGGAGACCGTTCAGCACTTTTCTATTACGGATCCCTTGCCTTCGCTATATTGTTACTCGCCGGGATCAATTACTCAATTCTGAGTACTGCCCGTTCAGCATTGCGGTTCAAAGAGATTGGCGTTAGGAAAGTACTTGGCGCAACAAAAAGAGAACTCCGTACCCAGATCCTGACCGAATCGATGCTGCTTACATTCCTGGCTCTGCCTCTTTCTTTCATGGTTCTGGGTTTTGTTGAGCCGTTTGTCAACAAAATGTACGGGTATGAAATCCAACTGTACACATGGAACATGCTCATATACATCCCCCTCTTTGCGGTGATAACGCTGTTGATAGGCCTGATCTCGGGCGTGTATCTTGCCTTTTACCTTTCGGCCCTGAATCCGCTGAGAGCCATTAAAAACCAGGTTTTCACCAGGCAAAGGTTCAGCCTGAGCAAGGCTTTCATCGTATTCCAGTTGCTCATCACCCTGTTTCTTTTCAGTTGCTTGTTATTCATCTTTGCTCAGCTCAATTATTGCATGAACGACCAGAATGGCATTCAAAAAGACAATTTGCTCATTTTATCATTCACACAGGAAGAATTTCATGCTTATCCTGAATTATGCAACCGAATGCGAAACGAGAAGGATGTTGAGTCCCTCTCCGGAAGCTCGATCATTCCGCCAACAAATGCCAGTTCAGCAATCACTTTTGAAACGACAGCCGCTGATTACACACCTTTGTCGCTTACAATGGAAAAGTATTTCGTGGATGCAGGTTTTTTCACAACCCTGGGTATCAAGGTTGTTGAAGGTGAAGACATCAGGGAACCGGTAGCCCAGTCATTGCAATCGGGATCCGGAAGTAGTACTGGGGAGGATAGCCAGGCAGGATCAAATCAGAAGCCGGTCAACAGGATCCCGATCACTCTCAACCAGCAGGCAGAGGAGATGATCGGCCGCAAACAATCAATCGGGAAAATTCTTGGCAGGTATGTGGTAACCGGGATCGTGAGGGATTTCAACATTCACTCATTTTATTCTAAGATTGCACCATCCGTTTTTATTTACAATCCAGCTGAATGCAATTTCATGATTATCAGATGTAAGCCCGGAACCCTGAACAGCGTCAGGCAGAAACTTGAGGCGGAATGGGATTTGCTGGCGCCTGGCCTTCCGTTTAATTGTACCTCATTCGATGATGAGTTGAATGCGATGTACTCCCGTGAGCAAAAATTTAGCCAGATCGTGGCATCTTTCTCTTTCCTTGCTTTCCTCATTACAGGGATGGGCCTGTTTGGCCTTGCGTTGCTTATAATTGAACGCAGGCTTAAAGAGATCGCGGTCAGAAAGATTTTCGGGGCATCCAACAACGACATCCTGTTCCGCATGCAAAAAGAATTCCTCCTCTACATTCTTTTAGCTTCCCTGATTTCGGTGCCTGCAACCTGGTATACGATAAGCATCTGGTTATCAGCGTTCTATTACAAGGTTACGATCCAATGGTACCTGTTTCTCATCGCGGTACTCTCCGTCACTATTTTTGTATCTGCGATCATAATGATCAGGACCTGGATGGTGCTTCGGAAAAACCTGATCAATGTGCTGAAATATGAGTAGATTCCCATTTTCACGGCAACTTGACACGATGGATTGCGGGCCAGCCTGTCTCCAGATGGTTTCACGTTTTTATGGAAAGAATTACTCCCTCTCCACCCTTCGCGACTTGTGTCATATCACACGCGACGGTGTAAGCATGCTTGGAATAAGTGATGCCGCCGAGGAGACCGGGTTCAGAACCATGGGAGTAAAAATCAGCCTTGAAGAGCTTCTGGCTGAAGCTCCTTTGCCTGCAATCCTTCACTGGCACCAGAACCACTTCGTTGTTCTTTACAAGGTGAGGCAAAAAAATGGGAAGCGCTCATTTTACATTGCCGATCCCGCTGTTGGGAAAGTGATTTACCATGAAAAGGAGTTTTTACTACACTGGCTGGCTGATCTCAACCCTGATGAAGAACGGAAGGGTATCTGCCTTCTGCTGGAACCCACCGGCGAGTTTCAGACGCAAAAAGATGAAGGGAAAAGCATGTCGCGCCTAAGGTTCATCTTCAGTTACCTTAAGCCACACCGGAAACTTTTCGCACAGCTGGTAATTGGAATGCTTCTGGGCACCCTTTTCATGCTGATATTTCCCTTCCTCACCCAATCGATCATCGATGTCGGGATCCAAAACCAGGATCTCGGATTCATTTCCCTCGTGCTGATGGCCATGATGGCGCTTTTCCTCGGCCAGATCTCAGTGGAGTTCATCCGTGGATGGATACTTCTGCATATCAGCACACGGATAAATATTTCGCTGATTTCAGACTTCCTGATCAAGATCATGAAGCTGCCTATCGGGTTCTTTGACACCAAACGAACCGGCGACCTGATGCAGCGCATTCTCGACCACGACCGGATCCAGTCGTTTCTCACCGTAAGCTCGTTAAGCATCCTTTTTTCCATCGTTAACTTTATCGTCTTCGGCTTTGTTCTTCTTGCCTACAGCGCTAAGATCTTTTTTGTTTTCCTGGCGGGAAGCCTTCTTTATGGTCTCTGGGTATATCTGTTCATGAGCCGAAGGAAAGAGCTGGATTATGCCAGGTTTTCCTATATGGCTGAAAACCAGGGAAACCTCTTCCAGCTTGTGACCGGCATGCAGGAGATCAAACTGAATAATTGTGAGAAGGAGAAACGGTGGGACTGGGAACAGATCCAGGCCAAGCTTTTCAGGGTAAGTCTTAAGAGCCTGTCACTTACACAGTACCAGAACGTTGGAGCCCTTTTCTTCATCCGTACCAAGGACATCGTGATCATCTTCCTTTCGGCCTCTCTCGTATTAAAAGGAGACCTTACCCTCGGGATGATGCTGGCTATCCAGTATATCCTCGGGCAGGTCAACAATCCGGTTGAGCAGATGGTGAATTTCATCCGTGAAGCACAGGATGCCGATATCAGCATGGCACGTCTGGATGAAGTAGGTACCCTGAAAGACGAAGAAGCGCCTGACGATGGCCTGTCCAGGAGCATCGCTGCTGAACACAGCATCGCTATCAATGGTATTTCATTCCAATATGAAGGACCGCATTCCCCATTTGTCCTAAAGGATCTCAATCTGATCATCCCTGACAAAAAAATAACTGCGATTGTGGGACCAAGCGGTTCCGGTAAAACGACCCTGATCAAGCTGCTGCTGGGATTCTACCCTCCTGTGAATGGTTCCATCATGATTGGCAACATGCCTTTGCATACTATCTCCCCGAGCTACTGGCGAAGTCTTTGCGGGCCGGTCATGCAGGAAGGCTTCATCTTTTCCGACTCCATCTCCAGCAACATCTCAATGAGCCGTGAACATGTGGATCATGAGAAGATGCACCAAGCAATCAGGATTGCAAACCTTACCGAATTTGTTGAGTCATTGCCTTCAGGATTACAGACCAAGATCGGACCTGAGGGGCACGGCATCAGTGAAGGACAGAAACAGCGGATCCTGATCGCCCGCGCAGTTTATAAGAATCCGGAATTCATCTTTTTCGATGAAGCTACCAACTCACTCGATGCCAACAATGAACGAATGATCATTGAGAACCTCAAAGAATTTTTCTCAGGGAAAACAGTGGTTGTGGTGGCCCACAGACTGAGTACTGTAAAAAATGCTGACCAGATCGTCGTACTGGACCAGGGATGCATCGCAGAGCTGGGGACACACCGGGAACTGACAGCCCAGAGAGGAGCCTATTATGAACTGGTTAAAAATCAACTTGAACTTGGATACTAAAATGCAAACGACTTCCTCCGATAAAGGGAAGTACAGTCCGGAAGTTGAGGAGATCCTTCTCAAAAAGCCATCCTTACTGGTTCGCCAGGGGATCCTCATGCTTGCAATTCTTGTGGCAGGAATTCTTATTGGTTCCGGTTTCATCAGGCTCCCGGAAAAGCTTTCTGCCTCTGTCACCTTCGATACCCTGGAAGTTAACGGCTCCGTGGTATGGGTGGGACAGGTGATCCTGACGTCGGCTGCAGCTTCTGTTGTTGAATCCGGACAACCCGTTGCAATGGTTATACAACCCCTCCCTCAGGCCTCTCCGGTAAATCTGACCGGAGTGGTAGAAACGTTGCAGCCGATAGGTCCTGGTGATTACTACCGGGTTTTCATCCTCCCTGATAAAGCCGGAAAGCCGGAAGGATCATCAGGGACCGCTGATATCCTGATCGGGGAAGCAAGTTTATTGTCAAAAATATTAAATCCGGTCTTTGCAGTGTTCAGATCTGCTGACCGATAGACCAAAATCGTTATGATCTGTATCAAAGAATTGACGAAAGTGTTTCAGGCTGAAGATGTTCAGACGATGGCCCTGAACCGTGTAAATTTCGACGTGAGCGAAGGGGAATTCGTGGCGATCATGGGCCCATCCGGATGCGGGAAATCCACCCTGCTGAATATCATCGGCATGCTGGATGAGCCGACTAGTGGTCAGTATGAATTTCTCGGGAATAGCATCTTTGAACTTCCTGAGAAGGAACGCAGCACTTTACGTAAAAAGAATATAGGGTTTGTCTTTCAGAATTTTAATCTGATCGATGAATTGAACATTTTCGAAAATGTTGAATTGCCGCTGATCTACCTGGGACTTCCTGCTCCCGAACGTAAAGTGAAGGTGACCGAAGTGCTGGAGAAACTGGAGATGGCGCACCGTAAAAAATATTTTCCTATGCAGCTATCCGGCGGGCAGCAACAACGTATCGCGGTCGCACGGGCGTTGGTGGTGAATCCGGCTTTATTGCTGGCTGATGAGCCTACCGGTAACCTTGACTCCCTCCATGGGGATGAAGTGATGAACCTCTTCATCAAACTCAATGATGCCGGTACAACCATCGTCATGGTCACTCATTCATCCCGTGACGCCGAATACAGTACACGGATCGTAAACCTGTTTGACGGGCAGATCGTTTCAGAAAGGTATTAGGGGAGCGGTTTACAATTGACAATTTACCATTTACAATTGACAATTTACAATTTGAGTTCGCCTGAACAGGGTTAACCTTTTCATGTAAACTGTCAACTTCGGGCATGGCGAGCCGGAGGGTATCCTCAACCTAGATTCTAATCGTAAATACCGTGCTTCCTGGTGAAGATTGCACGGTCATGCTTCCGCCGTGAAGCCGGATGATCTGGCTGGACAGGCTGAGACCGATTCCAGATCCCGACTGTTTCGTGGTGAAGAAGGGAACGAAAATATCATCAATCAGTTCAGGAGGTATTCCTTTTCCATTGTCCGTTATCAGTATGACCATCTGGTCCTGTACCGAATGTGCCGACAATTCCACAAAAGGGGATTCGATATCTTCAAGCGCTTCCACCGAATTTTTCACCAGGTTGATAAGTACCTGCTCAAGGAGCGCTCCATCGGCACTGATAAAAAGAGAAGGATGGCAGTTTGTCCTGATGCTTATACCCGATCCTTCATACTGGGATTCAAACAAATATGTGACGCGTTGAAATAGGTCCCTGACATTGACGATCCTGAAATCTGGTTTTGGCAACCTGGTGATGCTACGATAGTTCTGCACAAAGGTGATCAGCCCTTTACCCCGTGAGTCTATCAGGTCAAGGCCCTTGACTGTCTTCTGCATAATCTCAGGAGTGACTTCACTGGGATCAATTAACTCGGGTTTATCCTGCCGGCGGAGTTTCTTGACAATAGTGCCTACCAGGGTAACGATGGGGGTCATGGAATTCATGATCTCGTGTGTAAGCACCCGGATAAGCCGCTGCCACGACTCGAGCTCCTTCTCCTCCAGCTCAGGTTTGATATTCTGAAATGAAACCAGGTGGAGCTCCTCATTCATTGTCTTGAATTTGACTTTTTTCGTTGCCAGCTGGATCAGCTCCCCTTCCTGGATGATGGAAATCAACTTTCGGTCGTTCGACTGCATACCAATCAGCATGTCGCTGAACCCCTCTTTGATGTTATTCAGTTTCCTGAGGTTACGTAACACCTGCATCCCGAATATTTTCTTTGCCGCTTCGTTGAAAAGCTCGACCGAACCGTCGGCCTTGAAAGAGATCAATCCAACAGCTGTTTCATCAACGATCGTTTTGAAATAGTTGTTCTGGATCTCGTTTTTTAGCCGTGCCTGCTCAAGTTTCTCATTTATCAGGTCGAAATACATATAAAGCGGACTGAACTCATCTTTTTTATTGCGGCGGACGTTGGATGATGTAACCTCACCGCTGAGGTAAAAAAGAAAAAAATTCTCCAGTTTTTTATTGATGGAATTCAGGTATCTGATAAGAGCAAAAACCTGGTAACCAAACAGAGAGCCCAGAACTATGATAACTGAATAGTTTGGATAGATAAAGAATGAAAGGCACAACAGGAAACATGTGAACGAAATGAGCAGCAAACGGATGACCAGATGGTAGAAGTATCTTTTAGAGACCATACCGTTTCATTTTGTTATAGATCGTTTGCCTTGAGATCCCCAACTCCCGGGCGGCGCCTGTCATGTTACCCATATGCCGGAGCAAAGCTTTCCGGATGATCTCCTTCTCGAAATCGCCGTACGATCCGTTCAGATCAGAGGGGTGCATGGGTTGGCCGGGCATCTTTTTCAGGTAAAGGTCTTCCGGTTTGACTGTGTTTCCTTCTGCAAGGATCACGGCTTTTTCGATGGAATGTTCGAGTTCACGGATGTTGCCGGGCCATGAGTAGGTTCTCATCGCCATCAGGGCATCCTTGGAAAATACCAGCTTTCCCCTGTCATATTTGGCAGCAGCCAAAGCCAGGAAATGGTTAGCCATCAATTCGATATCGCTTCCCCGTTCACGTAAAGGCGGGAGGTCGATCTGTATGGTGTTGATCCTGAATAGAAGATCCTGCCGGAACAATCCTTCCATCACGAGTTTATCGAGGTTCTTGTTTGTAGCGCAGATGAGGCGGATGTCAATCGGTACCATCTTGTTGGATCCCAATGGGATAATATGCCTTTCCTGCAGAACGTTCAGCACTTTCGCCTGCATATTCATGGAGAGGTTTCCTATTTCATCTAAAAACAGGGTTCCGCCTGAAGCGGTTTCAAACCGGCCAATCCTATCCTGCTTTGCATCCGTGAAGGCACCTCTCTTATGTCCGAACATTTCACTCTCAAAAAGTGTCAAGGGGATGGAAGCCATATCCACAGTGATCATGGCCTCGTTAAAGCGGGACGATCGCTTGTGTATCTCCCTGGCTATCAACCCCTTTCCCGTACCATTCTCTCCTGTTATCAGGATATTGACATCCGTTTTACTGACTTTCTCAACAATTTCCATCACCCTGCTCATCTGGGGGCACTGGACAATGATCTCGGAATACTGGTGGTTTAGTTCGGCTGTAAGCTGATCCTGGCGGTTGCGGAGTTTCTCGATCTCCTTGTTCGACTCCCTCAGTTTTAGTGCAGTTCTCAGTGTGGCCAGAAGTTTATCGTTGTCCCATGGTTTGATGATAAAATCCACCGCTCCGTTTTTCATTGCTTTTACCGCCAGTTCCACATCTCCGTATGCCGTCATCATAATGACGCTCAGCGAGGGATCCACTTTCAGAATCTCTTTTAACCAGTACAAGCCTTCATTTCCGGTCACCACACCGGCAGAGAAATTCATATCGAGTAATACCAGGTCAAATGACTCATTCTGCAGGGTACTTATGATAAGGTTTGGTGTCTTCAAACCAATTACCTGGGAAAACTCATCTTCAAGAAACAGTTCCAGTGCTTCCAGAATCTCCTTATTGTCTTCAACGAGGAGCAGGTTTCCTTTTTTTGACATAGGACTTGAGTTTACACTTTTTGGTAAAAAGTGTCCAAATTTAATACATTTATTGTCAAAAATTTGGACACTTTTAATTATATTTTTTATGCTATATTTTTTATCATATTGATTATCTGTGTTTTAATTTTTTGGCCCGATTTTTGTTAGTATGTCGATCTACGTAAATAATCGCGATTGTTTACAATTGCATCATTTGCAAAGCCGACGCTGATAAATTATGACTGAAAGGATCAAGGCAGCACAGGATATTATGGAAGTGGTCCCCGACATCCTCTTATGGATAGATGATCGGGGGCATCTGATTGATTTCCATCCGAATAATCATGCCTTCTTATTTGACAGGGAAGGAGGATCAATCGGTCTGTCCCTGGAGGAAATTTTTAATAAGGAGGTGTGTGATCAAATGTTGCAGATGGGGCGGGATTGCAGGAACCAGAAGCGATTACGGACCGGCCAGATCATCTTCCGGACGGAAAAATCTGTATCGAAATTCGATTGCCGGATCACTCCGGTCAACGAAGACTCATTCGTTGCTTCATGGAGAGAAAGTACAAATCAAATCAGTGAATCCAGAAAAAGTGAATTGATCAGAGGGAATGGCAAAGTTACACATGTTCTGCTAACAGAGAGTTCACTCGAAGATGCCGTCTCAAAATCCTTCAGGATCCTTGGCAAAACATACGGGGCAGACCGGATCATGTTGTTCAGGAACCAAACCGATCCTGTTTCCGGAGACCTGATCATGCAGCTCCAGTTTGAATGGTCACATACCGATGTTCACCACCGCATGGAAAGCCTTCAACTTTCTTCCATCCCGTATAACCCTGATTTTAGTTTGTTTTACGAATCACTGGAAAACAATACACACATCATTGCACTTACAGAAGATCTGCCACCGGAAATAAAAATGGTTTTAAACCGGATAAATCTGCAATCGGTCATTATCATGCCTGTCTGTGTAAGAAATAATTTCTGGGGATTCCTAGGGTTTGGCGACTGTAAGACGCCGCGAATCTGGAAAGAAGATGAAGTAACAGCGATAAAAGCAATCTCACTGGTATTTGGTGCCGTTATACAGAAACACCAGGACCAGGAGGACCTTACCATTGCCAGGCTGCAGGCTGAAGAGTCGGACCGGTTGAAAAGTTCAATCCTTGCCAACATCAACCATGAATTAAGGACTCCCATGACCGGTATCCTTGGCTTCTCAGAAATATTGTCGGAACAACTTGCAGATGAAGATACGCGTCAGATGGCCGAAAATATCCAGGTGAGCGGAAGAAGGCTGTTATCAACGCTGAACAGCATGATCGAACTTTCCCAGTTTGAAGCAAAAAAAGCCCTGTTCAAACTGATGGAGACAAAACTCAATGAGTTAATCTTGTTGACCTGTGAGCCACATCTCGAAAAAGCCAAGGAGAAAATGCTTGGATTTGAGATCTATATGTATGAATCCATCTTTTCATATATCGATGAAAAATTATTTATCCAACTACTGAACCATATTCTTGAGAATGCTGTCAAATTCACACAGACTGGCAAGATAGTTTTGGAAACCACCAACAGATGGGATGAAGGCAAGCCATGGTCCTGCATCAGTATCATTGATACCGGACCCGGCATACCCAAGGGCTTTCATGAGGTGATCTTTGAAGAGTTCAGGCAGGTCAGTGAGGGATACAACCGGAGTTTTGAAGGAAGCGGTCTCGGACTTACACTCTCAAAAAAAATTGTAGAACTGATGAATGGCAAACTAACCGTGGTGAGTAAAGAAGGTCTTGGGAGCACCTTCACTATATGGTTGCCGTCCAGCCAGCCAGGAATTTCAGAGTTAAGACCGTTTACACAGGAACGGGACTTCATCCCGGATCTTGCCTTCAGTCCGGGTAGTAAACCGGTTCATGATTTACCATCAGTCCTGGTTGTAGAGGACAACCAACTGAACAGTGAGTTGATCCTGATTTACCTGCGTTCACAATGCAGCTGTGAGATGGCGCAAAATGGTGAAGCAGCTGTCCGGATGGCTATGAACAAGCAGTATGAGATCATCCTGATGGATATTAACCTGGGATCTGGGATCGACGGCATGGAAGCAACGCGTCAGATTCTGAAAATTCCTGGTTATAAAGACACTCCGATTGTTGCAGTGACCGGTTACACGATGGATTCTGACAGGGAAAAGATCCTTGCTGCAGGATGCACACACTACCTGACCAAGCCGATCGACAAGTGCGAACTCTCCTCCCTTATTGCCTGTCTGGTTGCAAAGAGTTAACATCTATTTTATTTCCCCGCGATAATTTTCTACTTTTACATGGTTAACCAACACCATGAAGAAGTTCCCTTTACACTGGCAGATATTAACAGCACTAATCCTAGGAATTCTGTATGGGTCTTTCTTTGGGGAATATTCCTGGTATGTTGACTGGATGGGAGATGTCTTCCTCCGGGCGCTCAATATGATTATTATACCACTGGTAATGAGTTCCATGATCTCCGGTGTAACCAATGTTGGTACTTCAGAGAACCTGGGGAGGTTAAGCCTGAAAACCTTTGCATTTTATATCATCACAAGTCTTGTTGCAATAATCACAGGCCTTTTTGCCGTCAACCTCGTTAAGCCGGGCATCGGAGCTGACCTTGGAATGACTCAGGAAGTCAATGGCATCGGTTCCGTAGAAAAACCTTTTTCAGATATTCTTTTAGAAATCATTCCGACCAATATTTTCAGTTCTCTGACAAACGGACAGATGCTACCTATAATCCTTTTCTCCATCCTTTTTGGATTTTTTATCATTCGTTCATCGGAAAAGTCAAGGGTTTTTCTTACAAACATGTTTGATAGCATCTTTGATGTGATGATGAAAATCACCCTGTTCATTATAACCTTTGCCCCTTTTGGTGTATTTGGAATTGTGGTCAGACAAATCAGCCAAACAGGGGATATCCTTCACCTGGCCAGTATCATGAGCATATATATGGCAACTGTTCTGGGAGCATTATTGATTCATTTTTTCCTGACGATGCCTTTGATTGTTTGGTTGCTTGGAAAAGTCAATCCACTAAAGCACCTGAAAGCAGTCATGACGCCGCTTCTTACTGCCTTCTCGACATCCTCCTCAAATGCGACACTGCCCCTGACTCTTCAGGCTGTAGAGAAAAACTGTGGAGTATCCAACAAAATATCTTCGTTTACCCTGCCCTTGGGTGCCACCATCAACATGAACGGAACTGCGCTTTATGAGTGCGTTGTCGTAATCTTCATCGCCCAGGCCTATGGCGTTGAACTCTCGGTCTCACAACAGATCCTTGTTGTTTTCACAGCCCTGCTTTCTGCGATAGGTGCTGCAGGAGTTCCTATGGCCGGATTGATCATGATGACCATCGTGCTAACAGCAGTGGGACTTCCCCTTGAGGGGATCGGACTGATTCTGTCTGTCGACAGGATCCTGGATATGTTCCGGACCGCGACGAATGTCTGGGGAGATACATGTGCAGCTGTTGTGATTGCAAAATCAGAAGGGGAAGTACTGAACGTATAACGGTATCCGGCTGCTTTTGACTTTGTTCAGATGGGAGTGTAAGCAAAGCGGCCATATGAGACTCATTGCCATAAACAACCAGCAGATCATTTTTCTGAATGATGGTATCTGGAGACGGTGTACCGTTGAAAGCCCTAACCGGATTCTCGATCCCGAGATAAATAAAGCCTGCGTTTATGATATCCCTGTCAGAATCCTGCTTCCCGTTTAACCAGCTATCATGCTCAATGAACAAATCAAAGAGGTGATAACCATCGGCAAGGATATAAAAGGAACTATACTCCCACCCGGAAAAAACCGGAAACCTCTTTAACACCCTGGTTGTTTGTCTGTTGAGGTACTGGTCCACCTTATTACTGGAAGCGATTAAAGCCTGGATGGCAACCCCGCCTACAAGGATTCCCAATCCGCTGTACCAGGGTAATCCTTATTCATCTTTGTGGATAAATGTCGGCAGCAGGGAGGTTATGATGATGAAGATGACAGTCAAGTGCCCTGAAATTCAAAACCAAATATTTCAGGGCAGTTCCTGAGTAGACCAGGTCAAAGAAATTTTTCCGCGATAACTTACTCTTGTAATTCTTTCCCCTTCAGATATGCGATCTGAAGGTACTTTTTTCTTGTCTCAGGGCTGACGGAAAGGATGGAATGAAAATAGATATGGTCAACCTTATGAACCCCTGGAAATCTCAGGCTCCATTCATCAATAATGTTTTCCATGGCAGCCTTAAATCCTTTTTCCCGGTAAACCTGTTCATTGAAAAATGTGGGGTGCATAATGATGGCCTTCTTGAGCTTGAGCATAGGGATCCTGCCGTCCGGGTCGCCATTCCATCCCTTTTCATTCAATCTGTATGCGAAACCGTAGGTTAATACCCGTTCCATCCACCCCTTTACAAGGGCTGGGAAATGCATCCAAAAAACCTGGGTGATGATCACCAGTACATCGGCTTCACTTACTTTTTTCTGCTGTTCCAGAATATCTTTAGGCTTTTGGGAATTTATCAGTTTTAGAAGCTCATCATCCGTTTTATTCCTGATGTACCATTTTGCAATTATCCTCTTGAAAGGACCTCCCGCAAGTTCTACGATGAGCTTTCGGATATTCATCTGACGGAAAAGTTCAGCCGGCATCTGCGGATCGGCAAAAAAAGCTGAATCCATGTTCTGGAACACAGGATTGAATTTTATCTTATACAGATCCACAACTTCGAATTGGTGCCCGGATTCTTTAAGGCCATTGCAAAAATTATCCAGGACGGCTCTTGTGAAGGACAAGGGATTGGGATGGGCAAAAATAATCAGGACCTTCATGGTTTTCATTATTTGAACGTCACGTACCGGCTTACCTTTCTTTTGTATTGTCGGTACTCCGCACCATACTGCGTTTCTAAAAATTTTTCTTCTCCGATCATGATGAAATGATGGATGCCCCACGCGGTAATGAAGGCAAGGATATTTATAAAATTCGGATAAAGAAGACAGGAAGAGTATAGAATGAATAGGAAACCGAGATAAAAAGGATGACGACTGAACCTGTAAACTCCTTTCGTCTGTAGCATGTGAAGCTGTTTACCTGGCAGCCCGAAAATCAGATCGTTTTTTAACCGGAATGAAGAAAGAATGAGAAGTACCATTCCGATCACCAGGAACAACAAAGCAAGAATTACAGTGCCCAGGGGAGGAAGATAAAAAGAGAAAACCTTTACCTGAAATCCGGAAAGAAAGAGGAATGCAATATTGACAATGACGCAACTTTTAGCCAGGATAAAAAGAAATACCGGTATTGGTGGTCGTCCTACAAGGTTTTGGCGCTGTATTATCTGCTTCGCGATAACCACCCCTAACACCAGGATCAGCAGAAAAGAGAGCACCAGAATAAAAATGCTTACAATGGTTGATGTATTCATACTTGAATGCCTGTAAGCGATTGCTGTTTCTTACAAATATAATGAATTAAAACCATTGGATCAATATATTTAATTGACCTTCAATTTTATTAATTAAAATATTCAGTCGGTACATTAAATTAATGAACATTGTGCCTTTCGGGTTACGACCATAAAAAAAGTGTGTCGGCCTGGGCCGACACGCCAGAGAAGAAGTTAGATCTTAGATTCAGAAGGTGATCTTGGTTTCAGCTTCGGTGATGCTCGTATCGAATTGGATTTTATGAAAATCGATGGCCTTCTTGATTTCAGGAGTGAAGGTGGTCGTGAAGACAATGCCGTCCGAGTCGTTCAGCAACATCGTGCAGTTGAAGTCATAGGAGGAAATCTGAAAGCGATCCAGTTCGGTGCGTGTCTGTACCGGTTAGGCTCTCTTTTTGATGACGAGCTGGAGATTCTCGATCTTGAGGATCTTCTCCATCATGGTCATTTCCTTCTTTGTTTCAGGTGCAGGAATGACCGGCTTTCAGATTCAATCTGCAGTATTGGCATCTGGCACGCCGGGGTTTGAAAAATTTATTCCCCGACAACAAACGGAATGAAAATTCTGGAACAGCCGTTCAGGTCACTTCTCCCGAGCACTCTGGAGAGTGAATGAATCCAACGGGCAGCGGGTCATGGTTATAATAACAAAGATCCGGACTGCCGCATTTAGTGAAACTATATTTTCATGAGTTTACTTTTGCATCGAATGTTTAGTAACAGGTGATGGTATGGTGTCGTGCAGGATTACGAGGCATACGGACATCCTTCGAAATATTGAAACTATCTAAAACTGCTGGAAGATAATCTCATAAAAGGATGTGGATATCCTCTTTAGTTGGCTTGCCATTTTTCTTAATGTATTCAATAACCAAATCTTTGAAGCATAGGTCATCAACAGACTTTGTATTGATGATAGTCTTTTGGGTATCTAAAGGGGAGAGGGCTTCAGGAATTTTTTTTTCAGGAACGAAGGCTTTTGGTGTGACAGGGCGTCCAGGTTTCTTGCCTTTTTGTTGTGTTTCTTCCGCAGAATCTAAAACAGGCTTCATCACTCTCGGGGTTTAAATGGCATCCAGCTTTCGTAGAATGGCCTTCAGTCGCCTTATATAAGCTTGGACTTCAGTTAGTTCATATTCCTAGCCAATCTTATCTGATCCACTTCATACTGTGTCAACCTAACGGAGGGCATACTATATTATATCTGTTTATCTCAAAGATAAAGAACCACCACCATTTAATCAACTCAATGCCGGAAAGCTGACTGCATCAATTCCATCTCACTTGGGTAGATTCCCTGTTGCTTCGCTATTTTGTCCCAGGTGCCTACCACTTTTTTTACCTGAGTAAGGATTGATTTGGCTTCTGTGGAGGATAAACGGAAGTACTCATGAACACTCATGGCCATGTCAAAATCCCGCATCCCGCTGGAATCGTCGATATTGAGCGCCAGTTCATCCTTGTCAATGGAAGGATTCACGTCGAACGCAGGACTGAGCCTCCAGGTACCGTTTTCAATGATGAAACCATGGTTACGCAAATGATCATCGGTATTGGAGATGGCAATATTAAAGACAATCCTTCGCCAAAGCTGACTAAGGTCCTCTTTGATATACCCTCCATGATCCTGAATGAAGGCGGACAGATCCAGATAACTGGCCCGTTGATCACGAAGTGTCTCTTCATTGCTTCCGATCATGGTCATAGCAGAGGCAAAATGAATCCTTTCCTTATTAAATCGGTCAAAACGTTTTGTAAAGAAGGTATAATAATTCCCTGCCACTTTCATGATTTTGGATTCCGACATGTTAATCCCGGCAGCCAGCGATAACTTGTAGGCCAGGAATTCCCATTTGGCTTTGTCAATCGTATCATGTTTCGATGGGAATTTCGCGATCCAGGGATGCCCTGTTTCATCTGAAATATTTGCTTTAGGCCTTGCGCCACCCAGTGAGGATCCGGGAGCCATCAGCATGACAAGCCATTTGTTCAGTTCCGTGGTCTCCTTATCAAATTCGACAAGATTGGCGATGCGCTGCAATTGTCCAACCGTTGTCCATGGCGGAATAGGTGAGAAGGAGTCGTTATCCAGAAACGGCCCTCCCGGATCGAGTTTGAATCGAAGGGCTCCCATCCTGCAGGTATCTGCAACACCAAGTAGAAAATCGATATCATGCAATACCGGAGCAGGTTCTCCTTGACTCTTTGCCACCTGGGCAGCTCGTTTCATCATCAGTGTTCTTCCCCAGGTATCCGGCATGGAATCAAGAAACACCCCGAAATTCTCCTTCATTACCGGGAATTGCAGCCCTGTATAAAAGTCAATGTTCGGGTCCAGCAGGAACAGATTTTTCCCTTTCAGCCATAGCTTGTCGTACTCAAAACTGCAAGATTTTCTCCCTTTCCCTTGGTGTGCTGATAAAACGCCGATGATTTCCGGCTTTGTCATCCCGGCCCAATGGACATAAACGAATATGTCTCTTTTATCGATTGACATGCTTATTTTTTTCCAAGTAGTTCAATATCCTGAAGTTTTTTCCCAAGCTGATCATCGGCCGCCAGCTTTAAAAAGTCATCCTGAAGGCCCAATACCCTGAGCACATTGAACACTGCACCGATGGAGACGCCGGTACTACCTTTTTCGATCAGATAAAGGGTATTGCGCCCGATATTGGCGCGTTCGGCAACCTGGATGGTTGTCAGTTTCCGGCGCTTCCTGGCCAGCTTTACATTTTCGCCGAAAATTTCCAGGATCTTATAGTGCTTTGGGAAAAGCAATTGCTTCTTTAATTTCATAATGTACTATATTCTGTGCAAATATAATAATAACGTTTGAAATATAGTACAATACTTTCTTTTTTACATGTTCTGAAAATATCCCTCGCCGGCCGAGGGTTTCTTTTGCTTCTGTTTCTTTGACATGGTTTCACAAAGAAAAGAAGCCGGTTCTCGATTCTCATGAAAATTTTGAAAAGGCGCACAAAATCAGCGTTATACCTGATTAAAGGCCTTAAATATTTTCATTTGCATCCATGATCTCCATTACAAGAAGCACTGGCGATAGGTGGATGTTTGACCGAAATGGATGCATGATTCCATCATTGGGATTGAGTCTGACGGAGCGTGAACACTTTCCATTTCCCTCGTTGACTTCATGTTTATCATCAAATTCAAAGTAGTCGGAAATTGAAGGTCGGTTCAATTCATAGACCTAGAAACCAATCACATTGCTCTGCTGTTGATGATCCAGGTTGATGAGATTCACTATAAGCTACCTCCTTAGAGGTTAAATGGTGGATTCAGCCTAAGCATCTCCTTTCGATACCAGCTTATTATAACCCTCATTAGTCAGATCGGGCCAGTTCCGTATGAAGCCAAAGCATCTATCCAGTACCCCGGTTTTAATGGGGTCATGGTTTGGGAAATTCTGTGGCCACATTTAGGGTTACATTAAAAAAGGATCTCAGAATATATTTCCTGAAACCCTTGATTTTACTGGTCGGGGTAGCAGGATTCGAACCTGCGACCCCCTGCTCCCAAAGCAGGTGCGCTAACCGGACTGCGCTATACCCCGATGTAAATTAAGAACTTCCGCGGAGAAGGGGGGATTCGAACCCCCGGTACAGTTTCCCGTACGACAGTTTAGCAAACTGTTGGTTTCAGCCACTCACCCACCTCTCCTCAATTTACGAATAATCCGATAAGCGATTTTCGTTACATGTCATTCGTCTTACTTCCCACGTCCCGTGTCTTCAGAAAACGGGGTGCAAAGATAGAGAATCAATCAAAAACAACCAAGATAATTTTCTTTTATTCACCCAATGTGATATACCTTATCAGGACTTGATTTTGATATCTAATTATATTATATTTGTTACCTGTCATAACATAACAATAAGAGCTATGAAATTTCCATACAAACCTAACAGAATCCGACATAGTGATTCCGGGAATATGATTCCCTTTGTCCTCATAGCAGTCTGTTTGACATGCCTTCCTGGCACAGTGCGGACCCTCGGCCAGAAAGTATCATATTTATACCCCGAAACGATCCTTTTGGTCGCTCTTGTAGATGATGCATCCGATGCGGTCTCCCAACGCGGGGAAAGAGCCTTTACTGACTTCATGCGGGATGGTACGAAATGGAGATACGGAGACCGGTATACGTTTGCCGTCGATCTCGACGGAAATGTATTTGCCCATGAGGATACAGCCATGGTTGGCAAGAATATGTCCGACCTGAAGGATCCAAACGGGAAACCGATCATTCAGTGGTTCATCCGGAAAGCCCTGGGATTTACGCAATCAGGCTGGACACATTACCTTTGGGTCAAACCTGGCGACACCATCCCCTCTTGGAAGACGACCTATGTCAAACTGGCAAGAGCGCCCTCCGGGAAAGTCTATGCAGTGGGATCCGGACTCTATGATATGCGGATGGAGAAAATCTTCGCGCTGGAAGCAGTCAATGACGCAGCCTACGTGATCAGGATTGAAGGCTTGTCGGCTTTTGATAAATTGAGGGACCCAACTTCCGAGTTCGTCTTTAAAGACACCTACATCTTTGTCCTTGATACTTCTTATACATTGCTGGTCAATCAACCGTTTCATGAGCTTGAAGGAAAGAATTTGTATGATATCCAGGATGCCACCGGAAAATATTTTTTCCGTGAGTTTGTCCAGGTTGCCACTGAGGACGGATCGGGTTGGGTTTTCTATCAATGGCCAAAGCCGGGAGAAACAAAACCCTCCAACAAATGCTCCTATGTAAAAAAGATTGCCACTAAGGGAAACACCTACATCGTTGGAACAGGAATTTACCACGACTGACCTGATCCCTTGGTTTGTTCCATTTCTCCTCCTGAACCCGAAATTTTTTAAGATCCTTGACATCAATTGCTGCTGTAATATTCCTTTAATTCATCCCGAAAGAGACTGGGAGATTTTGTACTTTTGCCTATTGGATCCCGGATCGTGGATTTTGTTTTATACTAATTAAAGATCAGTCTTGATGTCTGGAAAAACATTCGTTGAAAAAATTTTTGGAGCTGATGCAGGCACTATCGTATTCGCTGCGCCTGACATTATTTTATCACATGATAATACAGCCAGTATTTACAGCACATTTAAGAAGATGGGGGGGGTGACGCCTATCAACCCCGATGCAATTTTGATCACTCTCGACCACAACGCCCCCCCTACCAATCCGAAACTGGCCAACGATTACCAGGCAATCAGGGAATTTGCGGAATCCTTTGGAATAAAGAAATTCCATGATGTCGGGGAAGGTATCTGCCATCAGTTGATGGCACTTTATGCCCGCCCAAAAATGATCATTGTGGGAAGTGACAGCCATACCGGCACGGCAGGAGCTTTCAACGCATTTGCCGCAGGAATTGACCGTACCGAGACCGCTGGTCTGTGGAAGCAGGGTGAGACATGGTTCCGGGTTCCTGACACCATAAAGATCACCCTGACCGGTAAACTTCAGCAAGGCGTCTACGCCAAGGATCTTGCCTTATGGATCATCGGAATGATCGGCAGCAGCGGAGCAGACTATATGTCGATCGAATACCATGGCAACGGGGTTGGTTCCCTCACGGTCGCCGACCGGATGGTAATCGCCAACCTGGCCAGCGAGATGGGTGCAAAGAATGCGGTCTTCCCGGCCGATAAGACGTTACAGGATCACATGGGCCAACTGACAGAAGGAGTTTGGGCTGACCCGGATGCAGTCTACATCAGGGAAATCAAGATCAATATGGATGAGATCTTTCCTGTCGTTGCCGCCCCGCATCATGTCGACAACGTTAAGGCAGTTTCAGAAGTGCAGGGCACTAAGATCCAGCAAGCCCTGGTGGGTACATGCACGAACGGGAGGTTGGAAGACCTGCGGGAGGCAGCAGCTGTTCTCAAAGGGAAGCGAATTCCACGTTTTATGCAACTTCTCGTTATTCCAGCCTCAAAGGAGATCTATTTGCAGGCAATGCAGGAAGGGCTGATTAACACATTCCTGGATGCCGGAGCCAATGTGCTGACTTCTTCCTGCGGTCCCTGTCTGGGTACCGGACAGGGCATTCCGGCCGACGGATACAATGTGATCTCTACGGCCAACAGGAATTTCAAGGGCCGGATGGGAAATCCGAGCTCAAATGTCTTCCTCGCTTCACCAGCCACTGTTGCCATTTCGGCACTGATGGGAGAGATCACCGATCCCAGGGGCACAGGCCAGCGGGATATATTCCCGTTCCATATCCCTCAAAGTGCCACTGTCGACATCCGCGAAGACGATGACAGATACAGTTTGCACACATGGAATTATGCCGATGTTGACAACCTTAATACGGATCAGATGTTTGCAGGGAGCCTGACGTATAATGTGCAAAGTTCTGAACCCGACAAGATCCTTCCTCATCTTTTTAAAGGATTTGATGACAGCTTTGCCGAACGTGTCAAATCCGGAGACATCATCATGGCAGGAGCAAATTTCGGATGCGGAAGTTCACGTGAACATCCGGCCGTTGGTCTTTCCCGGGCTGGCGTGAAGGCGGTGATATGCAAATCAGTGAACCGGATCTTTTACCGCTCCTCCGTCAACCAGGGGCTTCCTATCATCCTGTTGCCCGAAGCGGCAGAGGCTTTCAAACAAGGGGACCTTGTAAAAATAGATTTTGAACATGGGATCGTCAGCATTGATGGCAGGGAATTCGGCTTTGCACCTTTGCCTCCCAAGCTGATGGAAATCTTTCAGGCTAAAGGACTTATTAACTATGTAAAGAACCGATGAGAAGGTTCGTCCAGGGAGCCCTGTTTGTAACCCTCTCCATCCTTCTGGTCTGGATCCTGAAACAATCGTTCCCGAAAAATACCGGGGCATTGAACTTTTTCCTGGTATTTCTATTATTGGATGCCTTTCTGTGGGTGATCACCTGGCGGGAAACCAAGTCCCTGAAGCCGGCATGGAGATACATTCTTGGAGCCCTTTTCTGGTTGCCGCTTGGGCTGGTTATCGCCGGTGTGGTTTATGGATTCTTCAGCACATTTTATTACTGGCCACGCTTTGTAAAAACATCCCTTACAAGCTTTGTCTTTATCGCCTATTTGTCCCGGACAATTCCAATTATATTTCTTATTGCCACCTTTCTATACCAGGGAATGCTGATTGTCCTCTCCCGGTTTTTCCCTCATTTTCAGTCCTGGAACCGGAAATCCCGAAAGTTATTCCTGGCCGGATGGTTGACCGGTACTTGCGTATTTCTTGTTTTGTTAGCAGGAATGGTCTTTGGGGAGCATCATATTAAAATCAGAACGACCGGGATCACGCTTGAAAAACTTCCTCCTGCCTTTGATGGCCTGCGTATTGTGCAAATTTCCGATATTCATCTCGGAAGCTGGACCAGGACAAGCAGGTTGGAGGAACTTGCTGACATCATCAACGGGCTGCACCCCGATCTTCTCTTCTTTACAGGCGATCTCTGTGACTATTCAACGGATGAAGCCTGGCCGTTTCAGGAGATCCTTGGTACTATTGAAGCCAACTATGGTATTTTCGCTATTCTGGGAAATCACGATTACGGAGCCTATATGCAGTGGCCATCGCTGGAAGCAAAAAAACAGAATATGCTGGATCTTTATCGTTTCTATGAAGAGCTGGGGTGGAACTTGTTAAGAAATGAAAATGAGATACTTGTATTGAATGGTGACAGCCTGGCAATCATAGGGGTAGAAAACTGGGGTTCGTTGAGCCGGTTTCAACGGCTTGCAAACATGCCGAAGGCGTTAAAGGGCACTGAGCGGGTTTCAACAAAGCTTCTGTTGTCACACGACCCATCGCATTGGGACAGTATAGTAAGCAGATCATACCCCGAAATCGATGTCACCTTCTCAGGGCATACGCACGGAGGTCAGATCGGGATCGAAACCGGGCAGTGGAGGTGGAGTTTTGTACAGTATCTTTATCCGGAATGGGCTGGCTTGTACAAAAAAACTAGGGAAGATGGAACATCGCAATATCTTTATGTAAACAGGGGCGCCGGTACTATCGGGTATGCAGGTCGCGTGGGCATCTGGGCAGAGATCACAGTGGTTGTTTTGATGAGTGGTGATAAACACCTGCACTGACTCCAAAAAATTATACCGGTTATGAGATTGGGGAGATTTGCGGGTTGTGATTTTCTTGTACTTTCGTATCAATTCTTGATTAACTTTCTGACATGACGAACAATATGATGCCTGCTGCAGCTCTGGAAACCCTTGAGCGGCAAAAAACACTAACTGAGATCTCAAGGCTCTATTTCTCAGATTTTAAACATACCTGGGAATTAATTAATGAGAAGGCATCTCCAGCCCTTAACGCAGACAGAGCAAGCATCTGGTCGCTTTCGGAATGTGGCACCAAACTGATCTGTGAAGATCTGTATATCCGTTCAACAGGAGAACACGATGCAGGTTCAGAGCTTGTATGCGAACAATATCCTTCCTATTTCAAAGCACTTGAAGGCTCCAGGTTCATTGACGCGTCGGATGGAGTTAACGACCCAAGGACATCAGAATTCACTATAGAATATCTTAATCCATTGAATATCAAATCGCTTCTGGATGTTCCTGTCCGGAAAGATGGGAAACTATCCGGTGTTGTTTGCTTCGAGTACGTTGATGCCATTTACTCTTGGACGATAGAAGAGAAAGAGTTCGCCGCCTCCCTGGCTGACCTGGTCTCTGCCAAGTTTGAGTCACAGGAACGAAGCAAGGCAGAGGAAGAGCTTGCGGCGTCGGAAAAAAGATACCGGAATATTCTGGAAAATGCCCTGGTCGGGATCTTCCGCACAAACCAAGATGGCAAATTCCTGTTTGCGAATCCTGCCATGGCCACCATTCTGGAATACAATTCCGTTGATGATTTGCTGCGGATTAACGCCATACAGTTATACTATACGGCAGATGACCGGAAACGGTTAGTTGAACGCATTCTGGAGAAGAATAAGATCCATAACTTTGAAGTGACGCTTGTTTCCAGCAAAGGAAATCCGCGGGATTGCTTCGTCAATGCCTTTATGGAAGAGGGAGAAATTGTTGGGATGATCCTGGATATAACCGGACAAAAGAAGATCTTAAATGACCTTGAAGACGCCCGGAACAGGGCGGAAGAATCGGACCGGTTAAAGACTTCGTTGCTGGCAAACATGAGTCATGAACTACGGACCCCCATGAATTCTATCCTTGGCTTTTCAGAACTTCTGTTGCACGATTCAGAAGATGCTGATACAATATTCTACGCCAAAAAAATTCACGGGTCGGGAAAACGTCTGATGAATACCTTGCAGGCTATTCTTGAGTTAGCCGACATGGAAACAACCCGTTCGAAACTGGTCATGAGAGAAGTTGCGCCCCTGAATGTGTTAGCTTCGGTTATATCCCCGTTTCAAGCCCTGGCAGGAGAAAAAGGGCTATACATTGTTACGGAGTTCAAGGAAGAGTACAAGGCGTGGGGTGATGAAAACCTGCTCAAACTGGTTTTCCAGAACCTGATCGATAATGCAATTAAATTTACAGAAACCGGGGGACTGACTATTGAATCCGTAAAGAAGGATTATGATGGAAAAGAATGGCTGACGATCATCTTTAAAGATACCGGGATCGGAATAGATTCTTCATATTTCAGTCAGATCTTTCAGGAATTTCGTCAGGCGAGCGAAGGCTACAACCGTCGCTTCGAAGGAACCGGTCTGGGTCTCACTTTGTCAAGTAAAATGATAAAACTGATGGGAGGCAATCTTACTGTTGAAAGCAAACTCGGGCTTGGCTCAGAATTCACGGTATGGTTACCCGTTTCTGGCGTCGTTATCCAGTCTCCGGAATCGCAAACAATCCATTTTAATGAAGTACAGGAGCGACCCGGGCAGGAGTTTCGTGCATCGAAAGAGCTCCCGTTGGTTCTTGTCGTTGAGGATAACGAGGACAATGCCGAAATCGTCAAACTCTACCTGAAATCGAAATACAGGATTGATCGTGCACCGGACGGAAATACCGCCTTAAAGATGGCAGCAAACAAACAATACCAGGTAGTTTTGCTGGACATTAATTTAGGAATCGGCATGGACGGATTGAAAATCGTGCATGAATTACGCAGCCAGAATTCTTATCAGGATACTCCATTCATTGCAATAACCGGGTATACTATGAGCGAAGACCGTGAGAAGATAATGAATGCCGGATGCACACACTATATTGCCAAACCGTTCACGAAATCAGTCATAATGCATGTTATTGACCATGCTTTAATGAAAATAAAATAAATCCGATCTATATGGATAATCATGTTGCGATCACCAGACTTGAACGGGCCTTATTGATGCTTGACAATGCCTCCGCATGGGAAGTCATTTCTGAAGCATCATCCGAAACCGACCCTTATGAAACTGCCAGCAATCTTGTTTCAGATACACTTGAACGGATTGGAAGAAACTGGGAAGAAGGGAATCTCTCTCTTTCCCAGGTGTATATGAGTGGAGTTATCTGTGAAGAGCTGATCGATAAATTGCTTCCCCCAAAGAGTCCAACAAGGGTCGATCAGCCCAATATGGGGATTGCCGTCCTGGAAGATTATCATGTCCTTGGGAAGCGAATTATCTATTCAGTACTGAGAGCAGGCGGGTATGAACTGGAAGATCTGGGTTTTGGTATCTCCGTTGAAGATCTTGTCAAAAAAGTGTCGGAAAAAAATATCCGGATTCTTTTGGTTTCTGTCCTGATGCTGCCCTCAGCTCTCAGAGTTAAGGAGTTGAAGAAGCAGCTGAATGGGGCCTCTGTGAAGGTAATTGTGGGTGGCGCCCCTTTCCGTTTTGATCCATCACTCTGGGAGGAAGTACGCGCCGATTTTTGCGGTCATAATCCATCAGATGCCCTTCGGATCGTTAAACAGCTAACTTCATTGTCATGAGTAAAAAACAAATGTCCTCAATGGAAAGGGTCCTGACCACTCTGGGACATCAGGAGCCGGACCGGGTGCCGTTATTTTTGCTTCTCAGCCTTCACGGAGCAAAAGAACTGGGACTCTCGATCAAGGAGTATTTCAGCAACGCCGACCATGTCGTGGAAGGGCAGTTACGGCTCTTTAAGAAATTCGGTTACGATTGTATAGATGCCTTCTTCCACGCACCGATTGAGACTGAAGCCTGGGGAGGCGAAGTGATCTTTCACGACGACGGACCTCCGAACTCAGGGGCACCATTTATTACCTCTATCGATAAGATACGTACCCTGAAAGTTCCGGAAGTCAGCGAATCAGCAGGTCTTCAGAGAGTGTGCGAGGCAATCTCAAAAATAAAAAAACGGATCGGGGATCAGGCTCCGATCATTGGAGTGGCAATGTCGCCTTTCTCACTCCCGGTGATGCAAATGGGCTTCGATAAATACCTCGACCTGATGTACCTTCATCCGGAAGAGTTTAACCTGCTGATGCAGCTCAACGAGAAATTCTGCATCGAATGGTCCAATGCACAGCTTGCTGCAGGTGCTACAGCAATCTGCTACTTTGATCCGGTGTCTTCTTCAACCATCATCCCCCGGGAGAAATACCTTGCTACGGGGTATTTGGTCGCCAAACGAACGATTAGCCGGATCCAGGGCCCTACAGCAACACATTTTGCCTCCGGCAGATGTATGGATATCCTGGAAGATATTGCCACCACCGGGACGGCGGTTGCAGGAGTATCTGCACTGGAGGACTTGTCTGCACTCAAAAACATCGCAAAAGGGAAACTCACGTTGCTTGGGAACCTGAACGGGATAGAAATGCGGACCTGGAGCCAGGATAAAGCGGAGCAGGAGGTAAAAAATGCCATTGAGAAAGCCGGCAGCGGTGGCGGATTCATTCTGTCGGACAACCATGGGGAGATTCCGTTCCAGGTAGAGGAGGACACCCTGATGGCAATATCCGAAGCAACCAGGAGATGGGGAGAATACCCACTCCGCTGAAAGGAGTATGAATCGACAGTTATCCATATTTGTTTGTGAAACTTTCGCACCTGAAGTTCAGGCGGTTGTAGAACTGGAAGGATTTACTGATGTGCGGATCGAGGTATTTCCGTTGCATTGCGGAAGCCCCTCAATGTCAGCCAAAAACATTCTGGAAAAGCTGGAGCCCTCTTCTCTGCGCTCATCACATCTTCACTATTTAGTGAGTAACTGCTTCCATTTAAAACAGGATAGGGTTCAGTTACCGGAAAATATCACGTTTACACACCTTACTCAGTGCTTTGACCTGGTGCTTCCCTCACGGCTGACGAACAGCCTGATCCATGAAAAGAATTACCTGGTTTCCAGTGGCTGGCTGCCTTCATTCAAACAGCAGATCCTCCGCTGGGGGTTTGATGAAAACACCGCAAAGCGGTTTTTCGGTGAAACAGCCAGTCAATTGTTGCTCGTGGATACCGGCCTGCGGGATGATGCCGGTAAAATCCTGAATGATGTAAGCAGGTTCATTGGGCTTCCCTACAGCACAATTGACATCGGATTGAACCACTGCCAGCTGCTGATCAGGGGAATCGTACTTGAATGGCGTTATCAGCGGGAACAGAAGGTGACCATGGAGCAGTTGAGGAAGATAACCCGTGAATCGGCCGACTACTCAATGGCTTTCAATCAGATTAGCCAGCTGGCTGAGATCTCGGATGAGCAAAAGATCATGGTGAGGATCTCTGAGATGATCCGTCTCCTTTTTGCACCATCAAGGGCATTCTTTGAGCCTGACAATGCAGAATGCAGGATCCCGGCACAGGAGTTAATCAGTGGCAAACCTGTATCATTGCCTGGCGTATCCCAGGGAGCCTCGTTTACGATCCAGCTAACCGCAGATGACAGGAAGATCGGGCGTATTGATATCAGTAACATATCCTTTCCGCAATACCTAAAATACTACCAGAAACTGTCACCTATCCTGGGAAAGATCTTTGGCCTGGTGTTATCAAACGCCTCGAAATACACAACGATAAAAAATAATGAAAAACAGTTGGAAGTCAATTCTGCAGAGTTGAGGGATCTGAATGCCACTAAAGATAAATTTTTCTCCATCATTGCGCATGATCTCAGAAGCCCTTTCAACTCCCTCCTGGGATTTATCAATCTGTTTCTGGACGGGCATGATGATTTCACTGATGTCGAGAAAAAGGACTTCATGTTACGCATCCAAGGTATAGCAAAGAATACATATCGTCTTGTTGAGAACCTTCTGGACTGGGCAGGAGCGCAATCAGGCAACGTTGAGATAAAACCGGATGCTGTTTCAATCCAAAAACTGATCCTTGACAACATCGACATTTTTGAATCGATCGCCAGTAAGAAAAATATCAGGCTACGGATCAATAGATCAGAAGATTTCATTGTTTTCGCTGACAGATATTCCCTGGATGCCATCATTCGAAATCTGATCAACAATGCGGTTAAGTTCACTGGTGCGGGAGGTGAAGTGACTGTTTACTACTATATAAAAGAACAGATGGTGATCTGCTCGGTTGCCGATACCGGTATCGGGATCCCTGAAGCTTTGATTGACCAGTTGTTCAGGCTTGATTCTCACGTAAAGAGGTCTGGAACAGCCAGTGAAACAGGAACAGGACTGGGATTGATCCTTTGTAAGGATCTCGTTGAACTTAACGGAGGAGAGATTTGGGTTGAAAGTGAAGAGGGAAAAGGAACGACTTTCTCTTTTTCCGTTCCCTTATTTGATGGCCCGCGAAACCTGGATAAATGACACTTCAACATCTCCTCCCTGCGGGTAAATGCTGATCCAGTTATTGTCTTCCCTGTACCAGGGATCCTGATCTTTCACGCTGATGAGCCGTTCATTGACCTCCCCGTCAGTAGAAACATTACGGATGGCGAGCCCGCCACTCGTTTGATTTCCCTTTCCATAACGCATCAGGATATTGAAACTGTTGTCAGAAAGATTCTTTACTTTCAGGTAGATGAAATTATTACGCCGTGAAGCAATGTTTACCGGGTCAAAAGGAAATTTCTGTTCCTCACCTGCCCTGATGATCACCGGAGTGTTAAGAACATCTGCGATTGCATTCTCAGAAATAGTTTTCCTGATCTTGGCAATCATCTGTCGTGGATAATCCTCTCTCGGCAGAAAGGTGATTGCGCGGGTATAGGCATCAATAGCCTTATCATATTCATACGAGTTGAAAAAACCGTCACCCTCTCCAACGGCCTTGTCATAATCGGCTTTATTTGCCCGGTAGATGCTGTCTATCTTAACGTTGGCAATCCGAAGCTGTTCTTTCGGGTGGCTTTCATCAGGGAACAATTCGAGGGCTTGTCTGAAGTTCTCACTGGCCTTATAATACTCTTTTGAAGCAAAAAACTGATCCCCGTTGGTTACAAGCAGGTCAAAAGTTTTCCTCAGTCCAAGTATTTCCGCCAGTATTTTATTTATCTCCTTGATTTTTTCCCTGGGATAGCTCTCTGCCGGCTTGATCAGCGAAGCGCTCTGATACCCGTCACGGGCTTCTTCATATTTTTGTCCTGCCAGAAGCGCATCAGCACTCGTTATGCCTGCCTGGTACTCCTCATTGATTCTTTTTTGCTCAGCTAACAAACGATCAATCTCTGCTATTTGCTCCTGCCAGTAACTCTGTTCAGGTTTCAATTCACCTGCCCTTGCAAACTCAATCCTCGACGAATCCAGTGACCTGGCGTTGAAGAGTTGATCAGCACGAGCAATGATGGATTTATACTGGCTGTCAATCTCAAGCTGACGGACAATCTCCTTCCTGATAGATTCAATTTTATCGATCTGCTGTCCGGGATATGTCTCCGATGGTTTCAACTTCCCGGCTCTTTCATACGCTGCTACCGCAGGAGCCCATGATTTGTCGGCAAACAACCGGTCTCCCGTTTCCAGCTCTTCCAGATACTTCTTATCCAGAGCCTGCTGACGGGCAAGGTCCTCGAGGGCCAAATCAATCTCCGCCAATTTTGCTTTCGGGTATGTCTCTCCCGGTTTCAAGACTGAGGCTGTTTCAAACTCCCCCCGGGCATCGGTCAGCAAATCTGCTGAAAGCAGGCTGTCTCCCCGGTTGATGGCCCCTGTGTACTGCAACTCGAGTGCCGCCAGCCTGGCGTTCTCTTTCAGGATACCATCTATTTCTGTAACCTTTGAAGCGGGATAGCTTTCAGATGGTTTCAGAGCTAACGCCTTGCTGTAATCCCCCCTGGCCATTGAATAATCCTTGTTAACAAGAAATTTATCCGCTGAAGTAACAAGGGCTGCATATTCTTCGTCTAACGCTTTCTGGGCAGCCAGGGAAAGCAGGATGCTGTCTATTTGTGCAATCCTGATCCCAGGCAATGTTTCCGACGGTTTAAGGGATTGAGCGGCTGTAAATGTAACCCGTGCCGAGTCGTAATCCTTCCCTGCAAGAAGTTTCTCTCCATTGGTAATAGCCCCGAGATACTCTTTGTCAAGAGCGATCAGCCTGGCAATTTCCTGGATGATCGAATCGATTTCGTTAATTTTTTGTGTGGGATATTCTTCGTTTGGCTTTAACCCTGAGGCACGTTTGTATGCAGCAATGGCCGGGTCCCATGATTTTTCAGTAAAAAGCCTGTCCCCGGTCTCTATTTCCTGCCGGTAACCCTTCTCCAATTCCTCCTGTCTGGCTAAGTCCTGCAGTGCCAGATCAATATCTGCGATTTTTGTTTTCGGGTACTCCTCTTCCGGCTTGAGACGTGATGCGTTCTCAAACTCCCCCCTGGCGGGAACAAGCAAATTGGCTGATATCAGGCTATCTCCCCAGGTGACAGCTTTGGTATATTGTAACTCGAGCAAAGCTGCCCGGGCATTTTCGGCTAAAATACTATCTATTGTTAAAACCTTGAAGGAAGGATACTGCTCATGGGGTTTAAGCAGCAATGCTTGCTGATATCCTGCTTTTGAAGCTTCATAATCCTTGTCTTCAAATAATTTGTCGGACGAAGAGATAAACATAGCATATTTCTCCTCCATCGCCTGATGATCTGCAAGTGCAGCCAGAATGCTGTCAATTTGTGCTATTCTTAGTCCGGGCAGGGATTCAGCCGGTTTTAGAGTCTGGGCAAAAGTGAAAGAAATTCGTGCAGAATCGTATTTTGTCGCATTGAAATATTTTTCAGCAGATGCTATCACTTCACTGTATTGCTGATCCAGAGCTTCATTTTTCGCAATCTCTGCCAGTCGTTCATCGATGAGGACCAATTGCTGTGCCGGGTATGTTTCTCCAGGCTTCAGTCCCTGGGCTTTCTGATAAGCTGTCTTTGCCTGCACCCAGTCACTTGTTGCAAAAAGCTGATCTGCGTTGGCTATCGCTTGATCATACTGCTGGTTGAGGGTTTGCTGCATCGCCAGTTCGGCCATGAGGGTCTCTATCTCTGAAATTTTTGTGGCGGGATACACCTCTTTAGGCTTCAATGAAATTGCGGTCTCAAATGCTGCTTTTGACTGCCCGTAAGCAGCAATTGCAAGCAGGCTGTCCCCCAGGGCTACAGCAGCGTTGTACTCTGTCTCCAGTTTCTCCGCACGGGTCCTCTCAGCCAGGATGTTGTCAATCTCCCGGATCTTCCCCGACGGATAGGGTTCTTTCGGTTTCAAGGTCAAAGCCTCCTGGAACGTTTTTCTTGCCTGCGGATATTCGAGCAGTTCCATTTTTTTATCGGCCACAGAGATTAGTTCCGTATATCGTATTTCAATTGCTTCCTTTTGTTGTTCTAAGGTCGTCAGGATACTGTCGATCTCCCCGATCTTCTGCGAAGGATATTCCTCATCCGGTTTTAGTTTCAACGCAGCCAGGTACTGGTCTTTTGCCCTGGGATAAAGGGTGTCAGAAAACAATCTGTCTGCATTTTCAATAATCCGGTTGTACTGCGTATCTAATTCCCTTTGCCGGGCAATGACAGATGCTAAAAGGCCGTCGATCTCGACTATCTTCTGTCGCGGATACTCTTCTCTTGGCTTGATAGTGAGAGCGTTTTCATATCCCTTTTTCGCTTCTGCCAGGTTTTCTTCCCCGAAGAGCTGGTCAGCCGTTGAAATTGCCGCCTGGTAAGCTTGTTCCTCAGCCAGTGCAAGTGCTTCCAGTTCGCCAACCCCGGCGCTTGTCTTGGCGAGCATGGCTTTGGGGTACGATTCGTTGGGCTTGATTTGCAGGGCAAGCTGGTAGTTCTGTCTTGCCTGAACGAAATCCCGGTCCATGTAGAAACTATCCGCCCGGTTGACGAACCGATCGAAGTCCGCATCATTTTTTGCCAACCGTGCGAGTATCCCGTCTATTTCGCTGATCTTCTGCGCCGGATAAACCTCTTTTGGCTTCAGTAAGAGTGCCTCTTCATACCCGCTTCGGGCATCCTTGTAGCGGGTTCCGGCGAAAAGGTTGTCTGCCCTGCTGATGGCATCTTTATAAGTTTCCTCCAGTGCAGCAATATCAGCCAACAATTTTTTCAGTTCATTGATCCTCTCCTGCGGGTATGGCTCTGCAGGTTTCTGCTGGATTGCCTTCTGATATTCAAGCAAGGCCCGCTGGAATTTCCCGGAAGTATAATACCCATCGGCTGCGGTGATTGCCTGGAGATAAAGTTCGTCTCTCACCTGCTGGTCAACGAGGATTTTTATAATTGCATTGATCTTTTCCTTGGGATAAGCCTCGCCGGGAAGGATCCGGCTGGCATCCTCATACTGGCTCCTCGCCTTTTCATAGTCCTTTGCAGCAAACAGTTTATCGGCGCTGGCAATGGTAACATCATAGAGGATGTTTTGCGCTTTGTTGGACCTTAAAAGCTCCAGGGTTTCATTCATTCTCTGCCTGGCATAAGGGTCCTTTGGATTAACGTCAATCGCCATCTGGTATGAAGCCTTTGCATTGAGGTAATCCTTGTTTGTGAAGTACTCATCTGCCATCCTGGTCA
>Ga0172369_10000820_pt1 | contig 45963 bp, 25 predicted proteins | sample LakKiv25m_FD_114539 | JGI IMG/M metagenome (GOLD analysis project Ga0172369, IMG submission 114539) | Freshwater microbial communities from Kabuno Bay, South-Kivu, Congo - kab_022012_11.25m | ecosystem: Environmental > Aquatic > Freshwater > Lake | place: Democratic Republic of the Congo...
GTTGCCGTTGCCGTTGCCGTTGCCGTTGCCGTTGCCGTTGCCGTTGACGTTGACGTTGACGTTGACGTCGCCGTCGCCGTCGCCGCGTGCTATCGAGTGTGCCATGAGCACTCACCCGCCGAGGCTGCACCACGAAGATCTGGACGCCTACAAGGCGGCCATCGATTTCCTTGCGCTTGCGGCGAGCCTGAACGAGGGGTTCCCTCGAGGCTTTGGTCCGTTGGGCGACCAGTTACGCAGAGCGGCGTTGTCGATCCCGCTCAACATCGCGGAGGGCTACGGAAAGCGCAGCGCAGCCGACCGCGCGCGTTTCTACGACATCGCGCGAGGATCGGCCCACGAATGCGGCGCGGTGCTCGACGCGTCGAAGGTGCTGCGGATCGTGGACGAGGCGAAGTATGGGCAGGGGAAGGCCCTTCTCCACCGCATCGTGTCCATGCTGGTCAAGATGGCGTGAGGCGTCCCGTTTCGTCGGCGACGGCGACGTCAATGGCGACGGCGACGGCGACGTCAACGGCGACGTCAACGGCAACGTCAACGGCAACCGCGACGCCGACGGCCATGTCGATGCCTATCGAATCAGGTGCAGGTAGACCGTCGTGGTGCCCGAGGAGGAGTGGTAGGCCGACAGCGCGGCCACGACCGGCCGGCCGTCCTCGTCGAGGGCCAGAGCGGCCGACCCGAGGTAGCTGCGCGAGCTTCCCGTCCTCCGGTAGCTGGTCGAAAGGAGCGTGCGCGAGCCGTCCGCGGAGCCGATCTGCACGAGGTCGAGCCGGTTGCGCCGATACGTGTCGTCCGAGGTCGGATACTGCCCGAGGAAGTGCAGCCGCCCCCAGCGGTCCGCGCGAAGCTCCCCGAGCCAGGAATAGGAAGCCAGCGCCGGGCGCCGGCCCTCGAACCGCGTGCCATTCCATCGATATAATACAGGCCCGGAGTCGCCGACCAGCACCACGGGGGTCCCGTCCGGGGCGAGAGCGATTCCCGCCGCCGTCCCGGTGGAAGCGGCGGTGACCGGGTTCCAGGCGCCGTCCGAGCGGACGGCGTAGCGGACCGTGCCGCCGGAGCCGCCGTAGGCCACGTGTGCACGGCCGCCCGCGTCCACCGCCAGGTGCGGGTATCCCGCGACGGGATTCTCGACGGTTTCCGGAGCACCGCCGGCGACGAGATCCGACAGGAATCGCAGGGAGAAATGGGCGGAGTCCGGCCCCTCGACCCAGGCGGCCCGGACCTTGCCGTCCGCGCCGTCCGCGAGCACCGGCGGCGAGGCCTGCACCGCGCCGGCGGAGATTTCGTGCGCCTGGAATCCGCCGTCGGCCTCGGCGGACCAGCCGACCTTGCCCGCCGCCGCGTCGAACCAGCCGACGAGCGCGCGGCCGTCGGGATCCGGGGCGACATGCGCCGTCCCGCGCACGCCGACGTCCAGCGCAATGCCGCCGTCGGCGACATGGACGACGACGAGGCCCGCCGCACCCGTGGTCAGCAGGATCGGGGAGCCGTCCCGGGTGATCGCCACGTCGAGCGGCTCCGACGCGCCGGGCGGCGACGCTGCGGGCGACGAGTCCGCGAGCGCGCAGCACGTCCGGCCGCAGAAGACCTGGTTGTCGGCGCACCGCGCGGCGATGCACTCGTCCCCGGCGCAGCCGGTCTGGAGCACTCCGCCCTCGCCGGGGCAGCGGGCGCAGACGCCGGCGCACGGGCTGGCTCCCGGCGCGCAGCCCGTGGCGATGCAGCGGCCGCCGTCGCAGCCGGTCGCGGTCGCGCCGTCCGGGCAGAGGGCGCACGTGCGATCGCAGGCCGCCGCCGGAGCGACGCACGCGTCGACGCAGATGCCCTTCGGCACGTCGCAGAACTGTCCGGTATTGCACGGTTCTTCGGGGCATCCGGCTGCCGGACCGCCGTCGCCGTCGTCTCCGGAGCCGCCGTCGCCCGGTTCGCCTTCCGGACCGCCGTCCGAGACCTCCTCGGACGGGTCCACGCCGCGGATGCCCTGGGGGCAGCCGGCCAGTGCAACGGCGAGGAGCAAGATGAAGCGGCGCATCGGCTCACCCGCGGCGGAGCGCGAGAATCCGGCAGGCGCGCACGGGCGTCAACTGCACCCGGCGTTTCCGGGCTCGGCTGCCGGCACCGGCGGTTCGGAAAGTGCCCGGCGTGCCTGCTCGAGGTCGGCGCGGATCTGCGTCACGAGCGAGGCGGCGTCGGGGAAGCGGCGCTCGGGGCGCAGCCGCCGCATGAACTGCAGCCGCAGGCGCGACCCGCGCAGATCGCCGGTCCAGTCGAGCACGTGGACCTCGACCGAGACCGGACCGTGCTCGCCTTCGGGCCGGAAGGTGGGATTGAGTCCGACATTGCACGCGCCGCCGGTCTGCGACCCGTCGGCGAACAGAACCCGCACGGCGTAGACGCCCATGGCCGGCAGCAGCTCGCCCTCTGCGGCCACGTTGGCGGTCGGAACGCCGATGGTGCGGCCCCTGCCGGCGCCGGTGACCACCGGTCCTTCCAGCGCGAAGGGGCGTCCCAGGAGCGCGGCGGCCCCTTCCACGTTGCCCTCCAGGACGAACTCGCGCACCTTCGTCGACGAGGCCACGAGACCGTCCACCGTGACGGGCGCCACGACGTCCAGACGCGCGACGCGCCGGGCGCAGGCCTCCCCGAGGCTGCGGACGTCGCCGCCGCGCCCGCGCCCGTAGGTGAAATCCCATCCGACGACGACGGCGCGCACGCCAAGCCCGTCCAGAATCATCCGCTCGAACTCCTCGGCCGGCGTGGCGGCGAACGGCGCGTCGAACGGCTGTTCCAGGAGCACGTCCACGCCGGCTTCGGCCAGCAGCTCGCGGCGCCGCTGGCGCGTACACACGAGGGGCGGGGCGCGGTCGGGCGCGAGCATCCGGGCGGGGTGCGGCCAGAAGGTGAGCACCGCCGACGGTCCGCCCGTCCGTGCCGCCAGCGCGCGGGTGCGGTCGACGAGCGCCCGGTGGCCGCGGTGGACGCCGTCGAAATTGCCGATGGTGAGAGCGGCTCCGGGCAGCGGGCCGGCGGCGGCGATGCCGGGGTGGATTATCATGGCGCGCGGTGGTACCAGCGGCCCCCGGGAGGTGTCAATTGGCGCTGCCGCAGTCATCCGGCAGGCGACGGCCGGGGTTGTTCGCGGATGCCCGCTCGGCGTTCGCGCTGGCGGCGGGTCTGGCCTGCTGCGCGGCGGCGGCCTTCCGCTGGAGCGCCGCGCGGTGGATCCTGGGGGGGCTGCTCGCGCTGGCCGCGCTGCACGCGCTGGGCCTGGTGCTGGCCGCCCGCGCCGCCGGAGCGGACAAGGACAAGGAAGGATGAAGGATGTGGGATGAAGGATGAAACGTGGACGAAGGAAGACCCCATCCCTCATCCTTCATCCTTCATCCTTGAAAGGCGGCCCGGAACCCGGCAACATCCGGCCGCGCCTCTGCCGCCCGGAGATCCGATGCCGCTTCGCGCCCCGCTCCGCCTCCTGTGCATTTCCATCGTCTGCGCGGCTCCGGCCCTGGCCGAGGAGGTGGCACCTGCCGAGACCGCCAAGGCGCCGGCGCCGGAAAAGCCAGTGATTCCGGCAGGTTCGGAGTCCCCGGCAGCACCTGCTCCCGCACCTGCGCCGGCCCCCGATGCGGCGCCTGCCCCCGATGCGGCGCCGGCCCCGGACGCGAAACCCGACGCAGCGGCCTCCGCCCCCGCCGAGCCCCCCGGCATTCGTTTCGAGGGGCGTGCGAGCTACCGGCTGGTGCTGACGCAGCAGACCGATCTGCCGCTCGGCATCGACCGCCCGGATCGGCCGTTGTCGCGGCTGGGCCAGACGTTCTTCGCCGAGCACCGGCTGCGGGCGGGCGGCACGGCCCGTCGCGGCGCGCTCACGTTCGACTTCGAGGTGGACGTGCTGAACGGCCTCCTGAACGCCCCGGACGGCGGCGTCGTGCAGCCGATTGCGGGCACGGCGGCGCAGGGCACGCGGCCGGAGCTGGCCGATTCCCTGCGCAACACGCGTTTCGGGCTGGATCCGAACTCCGTCGCGCTGCGCCGAGCGTTTCTGTCGTGGCGCAGCCCGGTCGGCGTGCTGGGCGTCGGGGCGACGTCCTTCACCTGGGGCCAGGGCATGCTGGCCAACGGCGCGGATGCTCCGCTGGACGCGCAGCCCGGCGACCAGCGCTTCGGCGATCGGACGGTGCGGGCCCTCTGGGCGACGAAGCCCCTGGCGCTGCTCACCGACGGGCGCAACACCGAGGACTTCACGCTGGGCATCGGCGCGGACTTCCTGCTGCAGGACGAAACGGGGCGGTTCTGGAGGCCGGACGCACTGGGCGGTGACGCGGCGCGTCAGGACACGGGCGTTTCCGGCCTGCTGATGCTGCGTCACGTGCGCGGCGGGTACTCCGCGGGCTTGCTGGCAGTGCGGCGCCAGCTCTGGTTCCGGCCCGTGTCGGTGGCGGCGTACCAGGGTTCGTACACGCCGGAGCTGGGCGTATGGGCGTTCGACGTCACGATGGAGCACAAGCGCCCGCACTCCCGCGGGCGCGAGTCGTACGTCGCCTTCGAAGGCGCGTTCGCGACGGGCTCGACCAGCTACGTGCGCAACCTCGCCTGTCCGGGCGACTCGGACGCGAACTGGTGCAAGGTGCGCCAGGTGGGCGCGGTGGCTCGGGCGGGGATGCGCGGGCCGGTCTTCTCGTTCGACCTTCTGGGCGGGTACGCCTCCGGCGACGCCAACCCGTTCGACGCGACCGTCACGAGCTTCCGCTTCGACCGCGATTTCAAGGTCGGGCTTATTCTATTCGACCAGGTTCTTGCCTGGCAGACGGCGGCGGGGGTGCGGCGGGCGTCGGATCCGAACGTGACGAACGTGCCGACGGCGGGGCTGGATCTGCTTTCGACCTCGGGAGCGATCACGAACGCGGTGTTCCTGCAGCCGACGGTGCGCTGGCATGCGGCGGCGCACACGACGCTGACGGTCTCGGCGCTGGCGGCGGGGGCGCCGGAGGGTTACTCGGATCCGTTCTGGACCAACGAGGCGAGCGCGCACGTGAACGCGTTCCGGCAGCCGTCGCGGTCGTTCTACGGGGTGGAGCTGGACGCCGCGGCGGACTACCGTCGGCCGCTGGCGGGCGGGATGGAGCTGCTGGTGGGGCTCGCGGGCGGGTATTTCATCCCCGGCGACGCGTTCGTCATGGACTCGCTGGGCGCGGCGATGGGGCCGAGCTACCTCGTGAAGGGCCGCACGGCGCTGACGTTCTGACCCGTTCTCGCGTTTTCAGGCTCAGCAGGGAACGCCAAGGCGCCAGGGACGCCAAGGGCGCCAAGAAAGAGGGAAAAACAAGGGTATTCGGCACATCGGTCGCACCTTGGCTCTCCCGACTTGTCCGCCGCCCGATGGTCGGGTCAAGGGCCCATCCAAGTTTTTCCTTGGCGCGCTTGGCGTCGATGGCGTCTTGGCGTTCCCAGCGGAGTCCGGCCGGGCAGAAGCGGCCGGATGATCAGAAGGTTGCGCTCACCGCGACCCCGTCCGGTGCGACCTGGAACACCGGGCCCGAGTACAGCGACTTCGTGGACGCGTCGGGCTTGTAGCCAAACAGAAACGCGTCCAGCAGGTTGTAGGCGTACACCGCTCCCAGACCCAGGAAGAGCGTGCGCGCCATGCCGTAGCGGCTCTCGGCGCGCTCGCGCACCGAGGCCACGCACGCCACGAGCTGATCCGGCGTGCGCCCCGTACACTCGCCCTGGTTGTCGCGGCTGATGGAGGCGTACGACGACTCCGCCGAGCTGCCCAGGAGCTGGAACAGGACGCCCCCGCCGGCGAGCGCCACGGCCGAGAACATGAGGAGCCCGCCCTTGCTCTCCTGGCGGTTGTAGAGCTGGCCCCAGCCGGGAATGAGCGCGCTGCGCAGCACCGCGTCCGAACGCGTGCGCAGCACCACCGCCTCCGACGACAGCGCCACGAGCCCCGCCGCGTCGATGGTCACCTGGGCCGCCGCCAGCACTTTCGCCGCCTCGACCGAAACCGCCTTCGCGTTCACCACGTAGCGCGGCCCCAGCATTCCGACGCTGCCCGTCACGATGATGTCGGCGTTGGCCATCTTGCCGATCTCGGGCGCCTTGGATTCCTCCAGCAGGCCCGTCTGCGAGAGCTGGATCTCCTTCAGCACCTGCGACAGGCGCATGCGCTCGACGCAGAAGAAGCCGTGGTCGGCCTTCAAATCCGTCTCCAGCGCGGCGGGGACGACCTGTCCGAGCTTGCGCTTGGAGACCTCGTCGCCCTGCTCGGAGAAGGGCATGACGGCCCAGCGGGCGTAGCGGCCCTGGCCGGGCTCGTCGCGCAGGCCCGCCACAAGCTTGTCGGCCAGCAGTCGGAGCTGGATCTCCACGGATTCCGGCCGTCCCGCGGTTTCGGCGGCCGGCGCGGGCTTCTTCTCGAGCGCTTCGGCGGGCACCGGCACCGGCTCGGGGGCGGGCGGGGGCGGCAGGGGGGCGGCCGGCGCAGCCGGGCCGTCCGCCGGGCCTTTCTTCGCGACGGGCGGTTTCTTCGCCTCGGCGGCGGAGGCCGTTCCCGGCACGGCCAGGCCCAGCGCACCTGCGATCACTGCGCACGCAATCCGCGATGTGGTCATCGCCGCGTCTCCCGGCGGCCCCCGGCATGGGTGCTCGACGGGCACAGCCTACCACGACCGGGCACCGGCGGCAGGCCGATCAGAACCCCGAGCGCAGCGAGCGGACGGAACCCCGAGCGCAGCGACGGGCGCGTCCGCCCCCCGCATCATCGTCCCGGGAGAAACGCCGACCGGCCGGCCGCGCGCTCCCGCAGGGCGCGACGACCGGCCGGCGCGGACTACGGGGCTACGGCGTGTGCTGCATGCCGCCCGGGCTCTTCTTGCCCTTGTAGGTGCCCTCGCTGCCCTGCTTCATCACGTCCAGCTTCACGATCTCGCCGCTGTTGTTGAAGGAAGCGCGCACGCTGTCGCCTTCCTGCACCTGGTCCAGCGCGATCTTCTTGCCGTCCTGCAGGATGGACACGCCGGGCGCCAGGGTGACCTGCAGCGTGATGCGCTTGTTGTCGGTGTCCACCTTCTGGACGGTCAGGCGCTTGGTTTCGGTCATGCCCATGGTGTCGGACTTGCCGGTCTCGGTCCCGTACTTGCCCGACTCGGAACCGTACTCCCTCTCGGAGCCGGTGGTGTCGGCCGCGCGCGCGGCGGCCGGAGCCGCGACGGTCAGCGCCGCAAGGCCCGCGATCGTGAGAATGCGCTTCAGCATGTGTCGGTCCCCCTCGCGATTCGACTCGCCGTGCGTCCCCAACGGACGCCGCGAAACAAGCTAGGTTGGTCTGCCTGGCACCGCAACGAGCGCCCGCGCCCGCGTTCCCCGGCCTGTTTTCGTGCGGAAACGCTCCTGCGGCACCCGTCCGCCGGACGCGCGCGCGCACGTGCGCCGGCCCGGAGAGAGTCGCCGGGCGGCCGGAAAGTCCAGTGGTTACGGGACGTTGCGGCCTTCCGGTCCGCGCGGCGCTCCCGCCCGGGAGGCCGTGCGCCGCCCGCGCCGCGGCCGCTTGACGCGCGGGGCCACGGGTGTACTTTGCGCGCCCGCGACGGGGGCCCCGGCCGCCGCCGCGGATCGATTTCGGCCGCGATCGGCAGGCTTTCGCGCGGCACCACGGAGACCCCAGATGAGCGACCGGCAGACCCTGACGCTGGACGGAAACGAGGCGGCATCCTCCGTCGCGTTCCGGCTGAGCGAGGTCATCGCGATCTACCCCATCACGCCCTCGTCGAACATGGGCGAGAACTGCGACGAGTGGGCGGCCAAGGGGAAGAAGAACATCTGGGGCGTGGTGCCCGACGTGGTCGAGATGCAGAGCGAGGCCGGCGCCGCCGCCGCGGTACACGGCGCGCTGCAGGCCGGGTCGCTGTCGACGACCTTCACGGCGAGCCAAGGCCTGCTGCTGATGATCCCCACGATGTACAAAGTCGCCGGCGAGCTCACGAGCTATGCCATGCACGTGTCGGCGCGCTGCGTCGCCACGCACGCGCTGTCCATCTTCGGCGACCACTCCGACGTCATGGCGTGCCGGCAGACGGGCTTCGCGCTGCTCGCGTCGGGCAGCGTGCAGGAAGCCCACGACATGGCGGCCGTCGCGCACATGGCGACGCTGAGCTCGCGCGTGCCGTTCCTGCACTTCTTCGACGGGTTCCGTACCTCGCACGAGGTCCAGAAGATCGAAATGCTCTCGGACGACGACCTGCGCACGCTCGTGGACGACGCGCTTGTGGCCGCGCACCGCGGCCGAGCCATGTCGCCGGACCGGCCGGTGCTGCGCGGCACGGCGCACAACCCGGACACGTTCTTCCAAGCGCGCGAGGCGTGCAATCCGTTCTACGACGAGTGCCCGCAGCACGTGCGCCAGGCCATGGAGCGCTACGCGAAGGTGACCGGGCGGCGCTACCGCCTGTTCGACTACGTGGGCGCGCCCGACGCCGAGCGCGTGGTCGTCGTGATGGGCTCGGGCGCCGAAACCGCGCACGAGACGGTGGACTGGCTGCTGGCGCGCGGCGAGAAGGTCGGCCTGCTGAAGGTGCGCCTGTTCCGCCCGTTCGACATCGGCGACTTCGTCGAGGCGCTGCCGAAGTCCGTGAAGACGGTCGGGGTGCTGGACCGCACGAAGGAGCCGGGCGGCGTGGGCGAGCCGCTCTACCAGGACGTGGTCACGGCGCTGCGCGAGGCCGCCGAGGAAGGCCGCGGACCGGCGAAGACGCCGCGGGTTCTCGGCGGGCGCTACGGCTTGAGCAGCAAGGAGTTCACGCCTTCCATGGTGAAGGCCGTGTACGACGAGATGAAGAAGGACAAGCCGCGCCGCCACTTCACGGTGGGCATCAACGACGACGTGACGGGCCTGTCGCTGGCGTTCGACCCCGAGTTCGACCTCGAGCCCGCCGACGTCGTGCGCGCCGTGTTCTGGGGCCTCGGGGCCGACGGAACCGTGGGCGCCAACAAGAACAGCATCAAGATCATCGGCGAGGAGACGGACAACTTCGCGCAAGGCTATTTCGTGTACGACTCGAAGAAGAGCGGCACGTACACGAATTCGCACCTGCGCTTCGGGCCGCGGCCCATCCGCTCGGCGTACCTGATCAAGCGGGCGAATTTCGTGGCCGTACACCAGTGGGTATTCAACGAGAAGTACGACGTGCTGGCGTTCGCGGCGCCGGGCGCCACGGTGCTGCTCAACAGCCCGTACCCCGCCGAAAAGGTGTGGGACGAGCTGCCGCGCGAGATGCAGGAGCAGGTGCTGGAGCGCAACCTGAAGCTCTACACGATCGACGCCATCGAGGTCGCGCACAAGACCGGCATGGGCGGGCGCATCAACTCGATCATGCAGACGTGCTTCTTCGCGCTCGCCGGCATCCTGCCGCGCGAGGAGGCGATCGCGCAGATCAAGAAGGCCATCCAGAAGACCTACGGCCGCAAGGGCGAGGACGTCGTGCGGCGCAACTGGGACGCCGTGGATGCGACGCTCGCGCACCTGCACGAGATGAAGATCCCGGGCCGCAGCACCGCGCGCTTCAACCGCCCGCCGGTCGTGAGCGAGCACGCGCCGGACTTCGTGCAGCGCGTCACGGCCACGATCATGAGCGCGCGCGGCGACCTGCTGCCCGTGAGCGCCTTCCCGCCCGACGGCACCTGGCCCACGGGCACGACGCAGTGGGAGAAGCGCAACATCGCGCTCGAAATCCCCGTGTGGGACCAGCCGATCTGCATCCAGTGCAACAAGTGCGCGATGGTGTGCCCGCACGCGGCCATCCGCGTGAAGGTGTTCCCCGCCGAGCTGGCGGCCGAGGCTCCGAAGACCTTCAAGTACATGGACTACAAGGGCTCGGACTTCAAGGGCATGAAGTACAGCGTGCAGGTGGCGCCCGAGGACTGCACGGGCTGCCAGCTCTGCGTCGAGGTGTGCCCCGGCAAGGACAAGGCGAACCCGAAGCACCGCTCGCTGGAGATGGCGAACCAGCTCCCGCTGCGGGCGCAGGAACGCGACAACTATGCGTTTTTCCTGAAACTTCCGGAGGCCGACCGCACGAAGGTGGGCTCCGACCTGAAGGGCACGCAGTTCCTCCAGCCGCTCTTCGAGTACTCGGGCGCCTGCTCGGGCTGCGGAGAGACGCCGTACATCAAGCTCGCGACGCAGCTCTTCGGCGACCGCATGATCGTCGGCAACGCGACGGGCTGCTCGTCCATCTACGGCGGCAACACGCCCACGACCCCGTACGCGAAGAACGCGGACGGACGCGGGCCCACGTGGAACAACTCGCTGTTCGAGGACTGCGCCGAGTTCTCGATGGGGCTGCGGCTGTCGGTGGACATGAACACCGCGCTGGCGAAGTCGCTGCTGCGCGCGCTGGCGCCGCAGCTCGGCGACGCGCTCGCGGGGCAGATCCTCGACGCCGACATGGGCACGGAGGCGGGCATCGCGGCGCAGCGCGCGCGCGTGGCGGACCTGCGCACGAAGCTCGCGGGCGTGCAGCGCCCGGAGGCGAGGCGCCTGGAGACCGTGGCCGATTACCTGGTTCGAAAGAGTGTATGGGCCATCGGCGGCGACGGCTGGGCGTACGACATCGGCTACGGCGGGCTGGACCACGTCATCGCGAGCGGGCGGGACATCAACCTGCTGGTGCTGGACACGGAGGTGTACTCGAACACGGGAGGCCAGCAGAGCAAGAGCACGCCCATGGGCGCGGCGGCGAAGTTCGCGGCCGCGGGCAAGGGCACGCCCAAGAAGGACCTGGGCATGCTCGCCATGACGTACGGGAACGTGTACGTGGCGCGCATCGCGTTCGGGGCCAAGGACGTGCAGACGGTGAACGCGTTCCGCGAGGCGGACTCGTTCCCGGGCCCGTCGCTGATCATCGCGTACTCGCACTGCATCAACCACGGCTACGACATGGAGCACGGGCTGGAGCAGCAGAAGATCGCGGTGGAAACGGGGTACTGGCCGCTGTTCCGGTACGACCCGAGGCGTGCGGCGAAGGGCGAGAGCCCGCTGAAGATCGACTCGGGGGCGCCCAAGGGCAAGGTGCTGGACTTCGCGCGCGGCGAGACGCGCTTCCGCATGGTGGAGGCGGCGAATCCCGAGAGGTTCCGCACCCTTATGGAGACCGCCCAGGCCGACGCCGAGCGGCGTTTCGCGCTCTACGAGCAGATGGCGAAGGCGATGGCGCCGCAGGCGAAGAAGTAGAGCAGTCGGAGCGGCGGCCCGAGGATTCGTCGCGTTTTCGACGGAAAACGCGCTGGAATCGGTAGGACGGGCAGACCGGGAAGCGCGCCGCGACTCCAGACGACGAAACGAAGCACTGCGGCTCGCGCGGCGCGGTTCCCGGCTGCCCGTCCGTCGGGAGCGTGCCGCCCGGAACACGGTCCTCGCCCCGCCGCCCGTCGGGGCGGGCAGCCGCCCCGCGAGAATCGCAGAGGAAGTGTCGGACGCAGAAGGCGCGGGTCGGTCTGCCCACCCCACCGACCCGGGCTCGCCGCCCGAAAACGTGGTGAGCGTCCGGCTATCCGACGCCCGAATCGCCTCCGCCCCCTCCGCATCCGAGACATCCGACAACCGGTGCGGTCCCGCCGCCCGGCCGTCCGGAATCCGGCACTTGCGCCGTCCGCACCCGGCACGCGGAGGATCCATGGACCTCACCACGCAGTGGCTCGGCCTGAACCTGCCTCATCCCTTCATGCCGGGCGCGTCGCCGCTGGTGGACGACCTGGACGACGTGCGCCGCCTGGAGGACGCGGGCGCCGCGGCCATCGTCATGCACTCGCTGTTCGAGGAGCAGCTTGTCGCCGATCGCACGGTCTCCGAGCGCGCCATCGAGCGCCAGCGCGACCTGTCCGCCGAGGCGGGCAACCTGCTGCCGGGGGCCGACGAATTCGCGCTGGGTCCCGAAGCGTACTTGGAGCAGATCCGCCGCATCCGCGCGGCGGTCGATCTGCCGGTCATCGCCTCGCTCAACGGCTCGACGCCCGCCGGCTGGCTCGAGTACGCGAAGCTCATCGAGCAGGCGGGCGCCAGCGCGCTGGAGCTGAACGTCTACCACGTGGCCACCGACCCCGGCGAGGACGGCGCCTCCGTGGAGAAGCGGGCGCTGGAGAGCCTGCGCATCGTGCGCGGCGGCGTGCGCATCCCGGTGGCCGTGAAGCTCTCGCCGTTCTACTCGTCGCCGGCGCGGCTGGCGCGCGACCTGGGCGAGGCGGGCGCCGACGGGCTCGTGCTGTTCAATCGTTTCTACCAGCCGGACATCGACGTCGAGAACCTCTCGTCGGTGCCCAAGCTGGCGCTCTCCGACTCGTCGGAGCTGCTGCTGCGCCTGCGCTGGATCGCCATCCTGGCCGGGCGCGTGCGTCCGGCGCTCGCGGTGTCGGGCGGCGTACACTCGGCCGCCGACGCTGTGAAGGCGATCATGGCGGGCGCGAGCGCCGTCCAGATGGTCTCGGCCCTGCTGCGTCACGGCATCGGACACCTGCGCACCGTGCGCGAGGAGACCGCGCGCTGGATGGAGGCGCACGAGTACGAGTCCCTTCGACAGATGCGCGCCAGCCTCAGTCTCGCCCGCACGCCGGATCCGGCCGCCTACGAGCGCGCCAACTACGTACGGCTGCTCCAGTCCTGGCGCTCCTGAGCCCGATCGGACGGACGACCGCTGCCGCTCCTCGCCGCAGGGCCGCCGTTCCGCGGCCAGGCAGTCGATCCGGCACTGCCTCAGCACTCGGGGCGCGATGCCCTAGGGCTTCTTGCCCCGCATGGCTAGGCATGTAAGCCCTCGGTACTGCTGCCGGAGTCGGCGCAGCCTTGTCGCCTAGGCACTACTTCTTAATGCTGGCATAACCACTTGTTTTTATTGGCGAATTCCCCGCCGAGCGCCGGTCGCGAGCCCCCGCCGCCGCAAGACTTGCGCGCCTCGGCGACCGCCCGAGACCCCGGATCGCGGGGTAATCGGCGCTCGCACACCGGGGAAAATGAAGCAAATCCCGCATGAAACCAAACCGATCGCGGTCTGGACTGCTTCTTGCCTAGCCGCCGTGCGCCGTGTCTGTGCCCGGACGGGACCGGGCCGACCCACGGGAGGCAGCATGCATTCGAGCATTCGCAAGACGAGTCGCTGGAGCTGGGCGGCGGCGGTGGCCGCGGTCGCCTGTACCGGGCCGGAGGGGAAGCAGGGGCTGCAGGGCCCCGGCGGCCCCGACGGAAAGCCGTGCTCGGTCGAGGACCTGGGAGGCGGGCAGAAGAAGATCACGTGCGGCGACAGCACGCCCGTGACCGTTTCCGACGGCGTGCCAGGCACGAGCTGCAGCGCCGTGCAGACTGCCGCGGGCATCACCATCACCTGCGGCACCACCACCGTGCACGTCGCCAACGGCGAGAAGGGCGACACGGGCACTGTGGGCGCGACGGGCCCGCAGGGAGACACCGGCGCGCAGGGCGACACGGGCACGCAGGGCGACACGGGCGCACAGGGCGACACCGGCGCGCAGGGCGACACCGGCGCGCAAGGCGACACGGGCGCGCAGGGCGACACGGGCCCGCAGGGCACTCCGGGCGCCGCCTCGTTCAACCTGGCGGCTGAAATGCCGGCGAGCCTGACGCTGTCGAACCTCGTGGTCGAAGTTTCGCAGAACGGCCAGAGCTGCAGCGCCGGCGGCACGAGCTGCAAGCCGGTCGTCCACTTCACGCTCAAGGACGCGGCGGGTCGCGGCGCGGCGGGCCTCAAGGCCGGCAGCACCGGCCAGATCCGCTTCATGCTCGACAAGCTCGTGCCCGGCGAGAACGGCGACCACGACGCGTGGCAGTCCTACGTGAACAATAAGGTCCAGCGCGTCCACGACGGCGCCACCGACGACTACATGCAGCCCGACATGGACCTCACGGGCACCCTCGCCGACGGCAACGACGGCACCTACCAGTACACGTTCGCCAAGGATGTTACGGCGCAGACCAACCCCGCCACCGGCGCGGCCATCGCGTATGAGGCCTCGTTCACCCACCGTCTCGCGGTGCAGATCAGCGGCAGCCTGAACGGCCGCCCGCTCCCGACCATCAACTCGACGCTCGACTTCGTGCCGGCCGGAGGCGAGCCGACGCTCAACCGCGTCGTGGTCGACATCGGCAACTGCAACAAGTGCCACGGCAAGCTCGCGCTCCACGGCGGCGGCCGCATCGACACGAAGATGTGCGTCATGTGCCACAACCCCGGCAATACCGACAAGCTCAACGGCAAGACGCTCGACTTCGCGGTGCTCGTCCACAGCATCCACGGCTCCGAGTTCCGCGCCGAGGTCGGCGCTCCCGCGTACGAGACCGGCAACTACTCGGGCACCTCCACGAGCTTCGGCGAGGTGACGTTCCCCCAGGATGTGCGCAACTGCGAGAAGTGCCACAACGCGGCGACGGCTCCGCAGGGCGGCAACTGGAAGACCAAGCCCACGCGCAACACCTGCGGCGCCTGTCACGCCAACGTGAACTTCGACACGGGCGAGAACCACCCGAACCTCGACGGCCAGACCGAAGCCAACATCCAGACGAACAACGCCTCCTGCGCGGGCTGCCACGTGGCCGATCCGGAGGACGGGCTGTCGATCGCCCCGAACCACGTCGCTGTCGTGCGGCCGGACCCGGACAGCACCCGGCAACTCGCCGCCGACGGCGTCACCGACGTGAGCTTCTTCGAGACGGGCACCCACCGCGGCACGGACTGCGCGACGATCGCGGGCGCGAACCCCCGTCCGTCGCCCGACCCCTGCGCCACCAGCGGCAACACGAACGCCGCGTGGCTCGCGGCGGCCGGCATGGTCCCGCCCGACGCCGCCCGCATCGAGTACGACGTGAAGAGCGTCGATGCCTACACCGATTCGACGACCGACGGCACGTTCATCGCGCTGCGGCCCTCGATCACGTTCCGCCTGCTCAAGGACGGCGAGCCGGTCGTGTTCAATCCCTACGTCGATGGCGCCTCCGACAACCACGCGGAGCTCATGGACGGCTTCGTGGGCGGCCCGGGCGTGCAGTTCGTCTTCGCCCTGCCGCAGGACGGCATCGCCAAGCCTGCCGACTACAACGCCAGCGCGAGCGGCTACCTGCCCGATCTCCGCAAGCGGAGCGCGAAGTTCCCGTCCCGCGGCACGCTGACCGGCCCCGTCGACGGCTACTACAAGGTCGTCCTGACCGACGTCGCGCTGCCGGCCACCGCGACCATGCTGACGGGCGGTCTGGGCTTCTCCTACAGCCTGAGCTCGACGACGCCGCTCACACAGATCGACCTCGCGAAGTACCCGTACAACACGTCCACGAAGATCGGCGGAATTGTCGTCGCTGCGCCGGTTGCCTGGAAGGTCGCGGCGGGGTACGCGGAGCGCCGGACGATCGTCGAGAACAGCCGCTGCCTTGCCTGCCACTCGCAGCTCGGCGCGGCGCCCACGTTCCACGCGGGTCAGCGCAACAACGGCCAGGTGTGTGCCTTCTGCCACACGCCGAACCAGGCCAGCAGCGGCTGGTCGGCCAGCACGCGCGCCTACATCCACGCCATCCACGGCGCCGAGGCGCGCTCGAACGACTTCGTCTGGCACGAGACCCGCACCGACGAGGGCTACTGGGACATCACCTTCCCGGGCATCCTGAACCACTGCGAGACCTGCCACGCGCCCGGGATGTACGACTTCAGCAACAAGGCGACCAAGGACGCGCTGCCCAACATGACGGTGACCACGACGGCTTACGGCAAGATCACCGCCGGTGGCTCGGTCTCGCCCTTCGTCACGGCGGGAACGACCTACGGTGCCCGCTTCTCCACCAGCAACATCACGAGCGGCACGTACTCCAGCGGCACGCTGCCGAGCGACAGCATCTACGCGAACACGCTCGCCTTCGGCACCGGCACCGTCATCGGCAGCGGCGTGGTGACCTCCGGCACGTCGACCGTCGGCAAAGGCACCGAGTTCGTGAGCGGCACCGTGGCGCGCGGTCTTCAGGGCACCACCCGGTGCACGGCCGCGAACCCCTGCACCTGCACGACCAGCGCGTCGTGCAAGGCGTTCGTGGCGCAGGCGTGCAGCGACACGAATACCTGCAAGTGCTCGTCGACGGCGCCGTGCATCATCGACGGAAGCCTCGCGACGGGTACGGTGAAGTCGGGCAAGGGCACACGCATCGTGGGCGGCACGCTGACCACAGGCACCGGCGGCGCGGATGGCACCACCGCCTGCACGACCGAAGCGCCCTGCACCTGCACGGCCGCGGAGCCCTGCTTCGCCGACGCGGCGACGACCTGCACCTCCGCTGCTCCCTGTGAGTGCACAACGGAGACCCCGTGCATCTGCACGGACGCCGCGAAGTGCACGTCGACTTCGGCAACCCTCGCCTGCACCGACGCGCTTCCCTGCGTCTGCAGCGCGACAGCGCCCTGCACCACGCTTGCTCAGACCTGCACGGCCGGCTCGCCCTGCGCCTGCTCGTCGGCCAAGCCGTGCGTGTGCAACCTCGCCAACCCGTGCGCGGCCGACGGGACGGCGCTGGCGACGACGGCAATCACCTCCGTGTGCACCGCTTGCCACGACTCCCCGACGGCGGTCGCGCACATGAAGACCAACGGCGGCGTGTTCTACGGCCAGCGTTCGGCGGCGCTGCAGACGACCGAGCAGTGCCTCGTTTGCCACGGTCCGGGACGGAGCGCGGCGATCAAGGACGTGCACGGCAACTAGTCCGGTTCGGACGGCGGCCGGCCGGGTGACCCGGCCGGCCGTCGCAGCTACGTGAAGTCTCGGGGCGGGCCCTTCGGGGCCCGCCCCTTTTTCATGGGTCGAAGCTCGCACGGCCCCGCGCAGTCCGCGGTCGGATAATTGTCCATACCGACAGCGGGCGCCCGGGTCCGGCGCCCCCGGCTCGTCGGAATCCCCAGGCGCCGGGCCAGGTTGCGGCCGCCGCACTCGCCGCCCGAACCGCCTCCCGCCTACTCGATTCCCGTTTCATTCCCGAGCGCCGGCCCGCAGCGTGGCGTCGGAGGGGCACCGCGGCACGTGCGAGGCGCGCGACCGGACGGGCCGGTGCGCCGGCAGAGCCCCGGGCGATGCGACCGGCCGCCCGCCTGTCCGTTCGGCCGCATTCCGTGGCCCGTGGCGCGGAGAGTGGAACCGCTATCGGTGAACGCGACGAATGAACGGCCGGGACCCTCGTCCGTCCTGTCCGCGAATCGGCAAATGGTATGACACAAACGGGGAGCATACCTGCAGCACGAGCAACGAGTACGCAGATGCATGCCGTCTGCGCTGCAGTGCAACGCGCCGTTTCCAGCGCCCAGGGCAGAGTACCTGGAAGACCAGCAGAACAGGACCGAAGCGACGCAGGACGGGACCATCCCCATGTCGTGGACGATGCTCGCGGACGGACGAAAAATGCGCCGATAGGCGTGGACCGCCCGTGACCGCTCCTGCTTCCTCCCGCTGCCAGGCACTATTGCGCAGAATGCCTAGGTATTGTCGCGCGGCTTCATTAGGCAATACTGCGGACCGTGCCTGAAGAAGGCTCGCCGCACATTTCGCGCCTTCCCAGGACCCGGGGGCGGCGTGCAACATGGCGCAAATACAAGACATTTCCGAACTTACGGGGGGCGGCAGGGCCTCGCCGCGCAACGCTTTCGCACCCCTCGCCGGGAGGCATTGAGGGGCTATTATGCAGGCCGCGGACACGAATCCGCTGCGATTCCGCGGCGTGCGTGCATGGCTTGCTTCTTGCGGACAAGCGCGCCGCCATGTCTGCGCCCGGACGGGACCGGGCGGACAACCAAAGGGCAGGAGGCTAGCGATGAATCGCGGTAGCGGTACGATCATGCGAATCGCCTTGGGGCTGGCGTTCGGGGCACTCGCATGCACGGGACCCACGGGTCCGGAAGGCAAGGCCGGCGAGGCCGGGAAGAGCTGCACCTCCGTTCTGGAGAACGGCGTGCTGACAGTGACCTGTCCGGACGGAACGTACACCGTCAAGGACGGCGCCAAGGGCGATACGGGCATCCGCGGCGCCACCGGACCGCAGGGGGAGATGGGCAACACCGGCGCCACCGGGGCAGTCGGCGCTACGGGCCCGCAGGGCGAGATCGGCGCGACCGGTCCGCAGGGCGAAATCGGCGCGACCGGCCCGCAGGGCGAAATCGGCGCAACCGGCGCCGACGGCGCCCCTGGCATCAGCACAGGCACGCTGACCGGCATCCTGACCTACAAGCCTTCCACCACCGCCGCCGCGATCGCGGCCCGCGGCGTCGTCGTCGGCCTCGTGCCCACCGCCGGCGTCACCTCGGCGCTCACGGACGCGACGGGCGCCTACTCGTTCGCGAGTGTGCCCGTCGGCGTCTACACCGTGAAGTTCAGCGGCAAGGGCTTCACCGCCGTCAACGTCGCCAACGTCACCGTGCTCGCGACCCAGACGACGACCGTCAGCCAGGTTCTTTCCGGCTGGAAGCCCGACTTCGCGAACGACAACCCGATCGTCGCGGCCGGCAAGGTCTTCACGGCGCCGGCCCGCTTCGGCACGACGGCCCAGATCGACGTGACGGTCACCGCGCCCGTCGACAGCTCGACCGACGGCACCGGGTTCACCTACGCATGGACCAAGGGCACCGCCAACCCGACCGCGGTGACGCTGTCGAGCGACACCGCGAAGAACCCCACGTTCCCGATGCCCACCCTGGCCGCCGTGCTCGCGAGCGGCAAGATCATCGGCGTCGAGGGTCTGGAGCGTGAGGGCTTCGTGCCGGTCAGCGCGCAGCAGCTCGCGCAGATGACCTACAACTTCACCTGCACGATCACCGACGTGGCCAGCGGCTATGCCAAGAGCGTTTCCGTGGCGGTTCCGCCCGCGACGCTGGCGCCGGGCAACGCGACCGTTCCCCGCAACCAGATCGTGATCGCCAGCCTCCCGGGCGGCAGCACGACGGCGCCCGCGTTCGTGAAGCCCAGCGGCTCGACCGCGACCCTGAGCGAAGGCACCAGCGCGACCCCGTGGTTCATCCCGGACGTCGAGGGCGAGTACGAGGTGGGCAAGCTGAAGGTCTACGCCGGCAACTTCAACGGCGCCAGCTCGACGTGTGGGACCTGCCACTCCGCGACGCTGAAGCCCGTGGTCGAGGCCAAGTTCAACGAGTGGGGCAATTCGGCCCACGGAAACCACTTCTTCAAGTACATGGAGTACGTGGGCATCGACGGCTCGACCGACGCCGGCTTCCAGGCGAAGACCTGCGCGAAGAACGCCGACTGCACCTCCGCCAGCGGCGAAGTCTGCAACCACAGCGCCTGCGAGATGCTCACATGGAAGAAGGACGCGAGCGGCAACCCGCTGCCGGCCCCGACGGCGGACGCGACCATCTTCTGGAAGACCGCGGACGGGCAGCGCGCCATGACCACCTTCGAGTTCGGCATGACGGGCGCCGAGGGCTCGCACTACAGCCGGAGCTGCACGGGCTGCCACACGACGGGCTACAACCTGCTGGCGGCCAACGGCGGCGCGGACGACGCCATGGACAGTCACACCGACTGGACCTTCCCGAACCTCGCCACGGTGTTCGGCGACGTGACCGCCACCACGGCGCCCAACGCGACCGCGTGGGCCGCAATGCCGGGCGACGTGAAGAAATTCGCCGGAATGCAGTGCGAGAGCTGCCACGGACCGCTCAGCGGCCACCTCGCGGACGCCGACAACCACAAGCCCGTGGCCGAATTCGGCGCCGCCGCCTGCGCCGTCTGCCATGACAAGCCCGCAGGTCACGACCGCGTGGCGCTGTGGCGTCAGTCGAAGCACGCCGACCTCGAGCTCGCGCTGGAGGAGTCGACGGTCGCCACCCGCGGCACCAGCACGAGCTGCTACCGCTGCCACTCGGCGCAAGGCTACCTCGCGTACTTGGGCAACAAGGAGACCAACCCCGATGGCATCACCCGTCCGGCCAGCCTGAGCCAGACGGGCTTCACGGCCTGCATGCCGACGCACGGCCACCGCCAGGCGCTCGACCCGCTCGACTCCGCCTGCGCCTGCAAGCCGGGCACCTCGACCGACACCGACGGCTGCACCGACGACGGCGGCTGCCCCACGGGCGATGCCTGCGAGATCCTCGACAGCGCGACCGACGGCAACGGCACGTGCGTGGCGAAGTGCAAGCCCGAAGGCACCTACTGCGAGCCGGTCGCCGGCCACCGCGAGAGCTCGGAAGTCTACGACACGGCCTGCTACTGCCGGCCCGGCGTCGCCACGGCGAAACCGGCGATGGCCTGCACCCTGGACGCCGACTGCACGACGGCCGGCTCCATCTGCGTGGGCAAGATCTGCGTGTACAAGGGCTGCAAGGCCGACAACGCGTTCGCGACCTACCTCGTCGGTCTCGGCCTTGAGGAGAGCGCGGTCCAGTCGCAGACCTGCGCGGCGTGCCACGACGCGCACAGCACGGAACTGCGCGTCGAAGGCGACACCGGCAAGCTGGGCAACGCCACGCGCATGATCGGCGCGGGCGCCGGCGCCACCTGCATGGTCTGCCACAACACCCGCAACGGCGCGCGCGGCGACTTCGTCACGGTTTCGTCCGTCGGCGGCCCGCACGCGCCGGTGCAGACGGACCTCTTCCTGGGCGCGAACGCCTACTTCATGGGCGCGGGCGGCCAGGTTTCCGCGCACGCGGCGGTGCAGGACACCTGTGTCGGCTGCCACATGAAGCTGCACCCCGACTCGATCACCGTGCGCAACACCAACCACACCTTCGAGGCCGACGAGACCATCTGCAAGAGCTGCCACGCGGCGAGCGTCAACCTCGAGGCCCTGAACGGCCAGTTCATGGTCAACCGCGGCAATCTGGAGGCCGCTTTCGCGACGGCGTTCTCGAAGATCGCGGCGCTCAAGACCGGCACGCCCGCGGCGATCAAGTACTACGTGATCGCGAAGAACCCGGTTTCCGGTGCGACGCCCGCGGCTCAGAAGATCGAGCTGACCCAGTTCCCGACGAGCATCGTGCCCTCGGGCCGCAGCGTGGACCTGAAGATGACGTTCGCCACGCCGGTGAGCGCATTCGGCTCGACGACGACGACCCTGAACGTGAACTACCAGGCCATCAGCGCGACCGACGGGGCCAACGACTGGGTGTACACGGTGGCCGACGCCAACGGCAACGTGCTGAACACCGCGACGGTCGCCAGGCCCGCCAAGACCTTGAACGCCAACGACTTGGGGACGGCGGTGCTCAGCAAGACGGGCATCTTCGCCAAGGCGAACTGGAACTACTGGCTCGTCAGCTCGGTCACCGCGAACCCGGCGGCGAACGTGGTCCACAACCCGAGCTTCGTGTTCGACGTGCTGTCGGCCACGACGGGCAAGCTGCTCGGCGCCAACGGCTCCGGCCTGTAGTCGCAAACCGGTAGCCGCGGTACGAAACGGGCCCGCCTCCGCCTCGCGCGGGGGCGGGCCCGGTCTTTCGTGCATCCGGTATTCGGCGGGTCCGTCCCGCGCGAGTCGGGGAACCGCAGGCTTCCGTGGCGCGCGATGCGCCGGGAAGGCCGCTCCCCGTGCGGATGAACGCGATTCAGCGACGCGGAGGCGCCGACGCGATCGCCTGCTGGACCTGCTCCATCGACGCCGGCTTCGCGAGGTGGATCTCGAACCCGGCCTCCTTCGCCTTCGCGCGATCGTCCGCCGAGGCGTAGCCGGTGAGCGCCACCAGATAGGGCGCGCCGTAGACCGGATCCGTGCGCAGCGCCCGCGCCACCGCGTACCCGTCCAGGCCCGGCAGCCCGATGTCGCACAGCACGATGTCCGGCCGGAATTCGCGCGCCCGCGCCAGACCCGACGGACCGTCGACGGCCACCTCCACCTCGTGGCCCGCCAGCGCGAGCGCCGAACGCAGGCTCAGGGCCGCGTCCGCGTTGTCCTCGACGACCAGCACCCGGCGCGCAGCGACGCGCCCCGCCGCGGGGCCGGTTTCCGCCGGCGTCCGCTGCACGGCCGGTCCGCGCTCCAGCGGCAGGCGCACGCTGAACTCCGTGCCGCGCCCGGCGCCTTCGCTCGAGACGAACACCCGTCCGCCGTGCATCTCCACGAGCCCCCGCACCAGCGCCAGTCCCAGCCCGAGCCCGCCGCGGCTGCGCTCCAGCGAGGTCTCCGCCTGCGAGAACGCGTCGAACACCCGCGGCAGCATCGACGCGTCGATGCCCACGCCCGTGTCTTTCACCAGCAGCACCGCCTCGCCGGCCGCCTCGTCCGTCTCCAGCCGCACCGACGCTGCACCGCCCCGCTCCGTGAACTTCGTCGCGTTGTGCAGAAGATTTCCCAGCACCTGCGACAGGCGCGTCGAGTCGCCCTCCACGCGCACCGGCCGCTCGGGCGCAGACAGGGAGAGCGTCACGCCCGCCGCCGCGAAGGACGGTCGGTGGTCGTCCACGGTACGCCGCACCAGCTCCGCGAGCTCCAGCGGCTCGCGGTGCAGGTGGATGCGCCCGCGCGTGATGCGCGTCACGTCAAGCAGGTCGTCCACCAGCCGGTTCATGTGTCCGACCTGGCGTCCGATGACCTGGCGCGCCCACAGCGCCCGATCCCTGTCCGCTTCCGAACGCTCCAGAATCCAGAGCGCGTTGCGGATGGCGGTCATGGGGTTGCGCAGCTCGTGCGAGAGCATCCCCAGGAACTCGTTCTTGCGCCGATCAGCCTCGCGCAGGGCGTCCTCGGCCGCCTTGCGCTCGGTGATGTCCACGCTCACGCCCAGCATCCGCCGCGGCGGGCCCGCCTCGTCGCGGAACACTTTTCCCCGCGAGTGGAGCCAGTGCACGGTGCCGTCCGGCCAGACGACCCGGAAGTCGTCCGAGTAGTCGCCCGTCTGCGCCGCGCGCGTCCACAGACGCTCGGCGCGGGCGCGATCGTCCGCGTGCAGGTGCGAGAGCCACGAACCGGGCGTCCCGCCGAACTCGCCGGGCGCCAGGCCGTAGAGCGCGTGCAGCTCCGGCGACCACCAGCCGCGCCCCGCCGCGTAGTCGTGGTCGAAGACGCCCCATCGCGCCGCCTGCTGCGCCAGCCGCAGCCGCTCGTCGGTCTCGCGCAGCGCGTCCACGGCCCGGCGCCGCTCGGTGATGTCGCGCGTGATGACGACCGCCAGCACCAGCCGGCCGTCCTCGTCGCGCGCCGGGGCGCCGCTGAAGCTGAAGGACCACTCCTGCCCCGTGTCCTTTCGCCGGCCGCGATGCTCCACCTCGGTAAACGACTCGCCCCGCATCACGCGCGAGACGGGCCACTGCTCCACGGGCAGCGCACGTCCGGAAAGGTCGGAGATTTCGAACACTTGCGCGAAATAGGCCAGATCGCGCTTCATGTCGTCGGCCGACGGGTAGCCGCAGATGCGCGCCTCGGCCTCGTTCACGAGCACGACGGCGCCCGACGGGTCGAAGACGACGACGCCGTCTTCCATGGAGCGGATGGCGGCCTCGAGCTGGGCGCGGGCGCGGTCGGCGCGCTCGGCCGTCTGGCGCAGCCGCTCGACGAGGTGCTCGCGCTCCTGCTCGGCGCGGATGCGATCGGTGATGTCGCGGTTCGCGACGAGCACGCGCTCGGCGCCGTCGTCGGCCCGCACGAGCTGCATGCGCGCCGACACGACCAGCTCGCGCCCGTCCCGCGCGCGCTGACGCAGGTCGCCCTGCCAGCGGCCTTCGGCGCGCACCTTCTGCTGCACGGCCTGCCAGCCGTCCGGAAACTCGCTGCGCAGCAGCTCGCGCGAGACCGTGCCGACGGCCTCGCGATCGTCGTACCCGTACAGCTCCTGCGCGCCGCGGTTCCAGCTCTCGACACGCCCGTCGGGCCCGATGACGTACACCGCGTCGGACGACAGGTGCAGCAGCTCGGCGTTGCGCCGGAGCTGCTCCTCGGCGCGGTGCATCTCGGTGACGTCCACGAAGGACACGACCACGCCCGCGATGGCGTCCTCGATTGTGCGGTAGGGCAGTGTGCGCACGACGAAGCGCCGAGCGCCCTCGGCTTCGCGCACCTGGCGCTCCAGCGGGGCGAGCGTGCGCAGCACCTCGCGCGCGTCGGCGGCCAGGTCGTGGCCGGCGAGACGCGGCGCCAGGTCGGTGACGGGCCGGCCCGCGTCCGCGTCGATGAGGTGCAGCAGCGGGCCCGCCGCGGGCGTGAAGCGAACGAGGCGCAGCTCGCGGTCCAGGAACACCGTGGCGATGCGGGTCGCCGCGAACAGATTCACGAGGTCGCTGTTGGCGGACGCCAGCTCGGAAACCTTGAGCTGCAGCTCGCCGTTCACCGTCTGCAACTCCTCGTTGACGGACTGCAGCTCCTCCTTGGAGGTCTGCAATTCCTCGTTGGAGGTCTGCAGCTCTTCGTTGGCGGACTGCAGCTCTTCGTTCGCAGTGAGCAGATCCTCGTTCGCGGCGCGCAGATCCCCGTTCGACTTCTCGAGATCCTGCACGGCGGTCTGCAGGTCGGCACGCAGCAGGCGCAGCTCGCCGCGCAGCCGCTCGGCCTCGGGCTCGGCGGGGGCGCCGGCGGGCGCGGCGACGGGCTCGTGTTCCTTCAGAATCACCGCGAAAACGCCCGATTCGGGCACCATGCCGGGCATCGGCCGCACGACCATGCGCAGGCGGTGCGCCTGCGGCCCGGCGGGCTCCAGCTCTTCGCGCACCACCGGCGCGCGGGTGCGGGCGCAGCGGAACAGGGCCGTGCGCAGCTCCGCGCGCAGCGGCTCGGGCAGCAGGTCGAACAGGTTCGAGCTGGGCGCCCCCGGCGCCGGCGCAAGGTGGCGGCCGATGGGCCCGGCCATGTAGAGCACGTCGCCCGTCTCGTTGACGACGGCGCAGGCGGGCGCGTACTCGGCCAGCAGCACGCGCTCGAAGGCCTGCGGCAGCGGGGCCGCGGGCTCGGGCGAGGAGGGATCGGGGGCACGCGGCGTCCCCGTCGCGTCCGGCACCGCGAGCGGCGGCTCGGGCAGAAGCGGCGCGGCCTCCTGGCGTCGCAGCAGGCGCTGCGTCGGGTCCGCGCGGGCGAAGAGCTCCTGGTGGACGGCCAGCCCCTCGGACGGGCCCAGCAGCAGCCAGCCGCCGGGCTTGAGCGCGTAGTGGAACAGCGGCACGAGCCTGCGCTGCAGCTCGGTGCCCAGGTAGATGAGCACGTTGCGGCAGGAGACGAAATCCAGCGAAGCGAAAGGCGGATCGCGCACCAGGTTGTGCGCGGAGAAGATGCACGCCTCGCGCAGCTCGCGCGCGACCTGGTAGCCGCCGGGTTCGCGCGAGAAGAAGCGCGCCAGCCGGTCGGCGGAGACGTGCTCCGCGATGTCCTCGCCGTAGCGGCCCTGGCGCGCGACCGCCAGCGCCTCCGTGTCGATGTCGGTGGCGAAGATCTGCACCGCGCGGTGCGCGCCCGTGCGCGACAGGTGCTCCTGCAGCAGGATCGCGATGGAGTACGCCTCCTCGCCGGTGGCGCAGCCTGGCACCCAGACGCGCACCGGCACCGCCGGGTCGCCCTCGCAGATCACGGGCACGACCTTCGCGGCCAGAAGGTCGAACACCGCCGGGTCGCGGAAGAAGCTCGTCACGGATATGAGCAGATCCTGCAGCAGCGCCTCCGCCTCGCCCTCGACGCTTTCGAGACGCCGCACGTAGGCCGCGACCGACGGGCTGCGCGTCTGCTGGATGCGCCGGCGGATGCGGCGCAGGAGCGTGCCTGCCTTGTAGCGGCTGAAGTCGTGGCCGGTTGCCTTTTCAAGCGTGGAGCAGACGGCGGGCAGCGTCTCGCGCAGCTCCGACTCCTGCGTGCCGGCCTCGCGCGCCACCGCGGCCGCGATCCGCCGGGCATGGGCGAGGACGCGGGGCGGTATTTCCTCTACGGGAAGAACAAGATCGGCGCCCGCGGCGATGGCGCTGCGGGGCATGCCGTCGTGACGCGCCGTGTCAGGCGCCTGGACGATCGTGAGTCCGCCGCGGCGGCGCACGGCCACGAGCCCCGCGGTGCCGTCGGTGCCGGTGCCCGACAGAATGACGGCGGCCGCGCGCCCGCCCAGTTCCTGCGCGAGGGACACGAGGAAAGTGTCGATGGGCGCCCGCGGGCCCTCCTCGGGCAGAGCCGACAGGCGCAGGTGTCCGTTCTCGAACCGGAGCTGCGCGTCGGGCGGGGCCACGTAGACGTGATCCGCTTCGACGCGCACGCCGTTCAGGGCCTCCGCCACGGGGACGGACGCATGGCGCGACAGCAGCTCCGCGAGGCGGCTCGGATGGTGCCGCTCCAGGTGCTGCACGACGACGAAAGCGACGCCGCCGCCCGGGGGCACGAGCGAGACGAAGCGCTGCAGGGCCTCCAGCGCGCCCGCGGAAGCTCCGAGGCCCGCGACGAACCCCGCGGAGGCGCGTTCGGACACATCCGAGGCGATCCCGTCGCCCGGAACCGGCTCCGGGGCTTCGTATGGCTGAGGCGTCATGTGATTCCCTCGTGGCGGAGCGGGGGGCCCTCGAGAAGGGCAGGGTGTTCTGATAGCAAATGCGGCGCGTCGAATCCCGAGACACGTCGACTGCCGCGAGCGGATCGGCGTCGCCGCAACGTTGGAATCCGGACGCTCGGGCGCGCGGCAAGGTGCCGCCTATGCCGCCTCGGCCGCCTTCGGCGCGGTCGTTTCCAGCGCCTTCGCGACCACGGGCAGCCGTCCGAACGTCTCACCCAGCCCGCGGAGCATGTCCGCGGTCGCCCCGTCCGCCTGCCCGGGCCGAAGTTTCCAGTGCCAGTTGCCGTGCGCCAAGCCGGGCACGTTCATGCGCGCGTCCGATCCCAGCGCCAGCACGTCCTGCATCGGCGCCATCGCGAGGTCCGCCACCGAGCCGTATGCGGCCCGCATCATGTGGTAGTGGCAGAAGCCGCCGTCCGTGGACGTGAACTTGCGGAACGCGTCGCGCTCCGTTTCCGGTGCCTTTTCGTACCACCCGGCGGTCGTGTCGTTGTCGTGCGTGGCCGTGTACACGACCGAACGGCGTTCGTGGTGGAAGGGCAGGTGCGGACTCGACGCGCCCTCGCCGAAGGCGAACTGCAGCACGCGCATGCCCGGCAGCTCCCAGCGGTCGCGCAGCGCGCACACGGCGGGCGTGATGACCCCGAGATCCTCGGCCACGAACGGCGCGTCGCCCAGGGCGTCGCGCACCGCGAGGAAGAACGCGTCGCCGGGTCCGGGAACCCAGCGCCCGGTGCGCGCCGTGGGCGCGTCCGCGGGCACCTCCCAGTACGCCTCGAACGCGCGGAAGTGGTCGATGCGAACGACGTCCGCGCTGCGCAGCGCGCCGCGCAGGCGCGAGACCCACCACGCGAAGCCCTCGGATTCATGGCGTTTCCAGTCGTAGACGGGCGTCCCCCAGAGCTGCCCGTCCGCGGCGAAGTAGTCGGGCGGCACGCCGGAAACGACCCGCGGGCGGCCCGCCTCGTCGAGCTGGAACAGCTCGCGCCGCGCCCACACGTCGGCGCTGTCGCGCGCGCAGTAGATGGGGATGTCGCCCATGAGCCGCACGCCGGCTGCGCGCGCGGCCGCACGCAGCGCCTCCCACTGCTCGAAGAAACGGTATTGAATGTACTTCTGGGTGCGTACGGACTCGTCGAGCGTGCGCGCGAGCGCCGCCAGAACGCCGGGCCGTCGCAGCGCCGCGTCGGCCGGCCACTCCCACCACGGCGCCGCCTCGAAGCGCGCGCGCGCCGCGGCGAACAGCGCCCAGTCGTCGAGCCAGGCGCGCTCGGCCGCGCAGAAGGCATCGAAGCGATCGAGGTCGGCGGGTGCGGCGCGCCGGAAGAAGCGCTGCGCGGCGAGCGGAAGCAGCGCGGCGCGCACGCGGGCGACCTGCGCCCAGTCGACCAGGTCGGAGGCGGGCACGCGGGCGGACTCCGCCTCTGCGGGCGTGAGATCGCCCGCCTGCGCCAGCTCGTCGAGGCCCACGAAGAAGGGCGAGCCGGCCCACGAAGACCTCGAAACATAGGGGTTTCCGTCGTCCGAGGGGCCGAACGGGAGGATCTGCCACCAGGTCTGCCCGGCCGCGCGCAGGAATTCCAGGAAGCGGTGCGCCTCGCGCCCCAGGTCGCCGACGCCGCACGGGCCGGGCAGGCTCGAAAGGTGGAGGAGGATGCCGGACGATCGCTGGAATCGCATGCCGTGCCTCGGCGGTTCACCCGCGAAGCGCGATCCTCCCCCGGGCGGGGCGCGGTGTCCAGGTCGGGGCGAGGAAAGACATGAACCACCAAGACACAAAGACACGAAGTTCTTTCTTGGTGTCTTGGTGGTGAGCGACCGGACGAAGCGCGAATCGCCGCACGCGCCCGTGCATCTTTCGACCAGCCCGACGGTCGCGACGCCCCGTTCCGACCGCACACCCCTCTCGGACCAGGAGACTTCCGATGCCCGCTTTCGTGACCCAGCCCGCCCCCGACTTCACCGCCGACGCGTACGTCAACGGCGACTTCAAGCAGCTCACCCTCAGCGCGTTCCGCGGAAAGAAGGTCGTGCTGTTCTTCTACCCGCTCGACTTCACGTTCGTGTGCCCGACCGAGATTCTGGCCTTCTCCGACGCCGCCAGGGAGTTCGAGGCGCGCAACACGCAGGTCATCGGCGTGAGCGTGGACTCGAAGTTCAGCCACCACGCGTGGGCGCAGGTGGAGCGGCGCGAGGGCGGCATCAAGGGGATCACGTTCCCGCTGGTGAGCGACCTCGGCAAGCAGATCGCGAAGGAGTACGGCGTGCTGCTGCCCGACGGCATCTCGCTGCGCGGGCTTTTCATCGTGAACCGCGAGGGCGTGCTCAAGCACGTCACGGTGAACCACAACGACCTGGGCCGCAGCGTGGACGAGGTGCTGCGCCTCCTGGACGCCATCGACCACACCGAGGAGAACGGCGTCGTGTGCCCGGCCAACTGGCGCAAGGGCCAGAAGTCCATGAAGGCGACCGGCGAGAGCCTGCGCGAGTGGGCGCAGAGCCGGTAGCAGACGGCGCTCCCCCCGGCTGCTCCCCGGCGCTCCCCCCCTCCCCCCTCTCGTTTCGCTCCGCTCGTGCCTCGCTCCGCGAAACGCGAGGCGGGAGGTCGCGCTGCCGGGAACCGTCCGAGTCGGGGCTTCGATCGCTTCCCGCCCGTCGCGAGCGGGGCCAAAGGACGAATCCCCTGCAGCGACTCGGTCTGCCCCGGAAAACGACCCGTTCGCCCCGGCGCCGCGGAGCAAAGCCGCTCCCTTTCGCGCGCGAGGATCCGGATCGCGAAGAGCAACGGCACAGGCGCGCGCTGGCGGTCGCGGTTCTGTTCTCCCGCCCATGGGGTTGACCGAAGCCTTGCCAGGGCGCTCCGCGCGCGATTCTTCAGTCGTTGCGGCAGGTTGCGGGATCAGCCCTTCGGTGTCAGCACGTATGCCATCTCGATGCGGCACGGATGGTACGAGAGCTTGGCTTTGCGCGTCCCTCGTCGCCGATGTCTTCCTCGCGGTTGACGAAGCGGAATCCGGCCGCCGCGATGACGCGCGCCGCCTCGGAGGTCACGGAATGGACTTGACCACCGTGTTCGCGGAGGACTGGATGGTGCCCGTGGCGCCGCCCGTCACGAGGTTCGACCCGTTGGGCAACTGCCCCTGGACGACGCTCGAGTTCGACGCGAACAGCTCGATTTCGGCTCCGTAGATGATGGTGGACCACGAGCCCGCCGTCTCGCCCGACCAGTTCGACTCCGCCGAGATGAGCAGGCGCTGGTGCGCGCCGCCGGTCGAGCCCGCCACCAGCGTGAGGTCGGTGTTCCACCACGGCGCCCAGACGGTGCCCGACGCCGGGAACGTGGCGCGCGTGCTCACGCTGAAGCAGCCGAGCCTCACGTCCTTGTCGCCCGTCATGCGCTTCCACGTGTTGTCGCCGCCGCCGGTCGAGTCGTTGTAGTACTCGCGCCGAAGCCAGAAGCAGGGCGAGTGGTTGGACGGGTTGTAGAGCGACATCGTGACGCGCGCGTAGGCCTTGGTGTAGCCGCTGGGGGGCGCCGCGCCGATCCACGCGTCGTCCGCGGCGCTCCAGTTCCAGTCGTTCTCGGACCAGACGCTCGGGGTCGGGAAGTTGCCGCCGTTGCCGTACGCGGCGTTGATGACCTTCGTGTACGGCGCCGTGTAGAGCGCCTTCCTGAACGCGATCGGCGCCACCCAGTCCTGGATGTCGTTGACCCAGAAGCCCAGCGAGGAGCCGTCGCCCGAGAAGAGCGTCGCCTTCGCGGTGCCCGCCACGTCGAGCCTCGCCCCCGGGGTGGTCGTGCCGACGCCCACGTTGCCGTTGCTCTTCGCCACGAGCGCCGGGGTCGAGAACGTGAAGCCGCCCGCGGCCGTCGAGGGGGTGATTTCGAACCCGCCGTCCACGAGCACCTGCCCGCCGATGCGCCAGTTCGTCTGGCCGGCGCCGCCGCCGTTCACGTTGAAGACCTGGCCCGCCTGCCCAGCCAGCTCCAGCGAGCCGTGCGGCACCGTCGTGCCGACGCCGACGCTGCCATTCACCACCATCGCGGCCGAGGTGTAGTTCGCGTCCGGGAAGCCGATGTTCAGCCGCGGGTTCGCGCCGCCGACGGCGAGGCCGTAGCTGGACGCGCGCAGCCGCACCTGGTCCGCGCCGAAGGTGTTGAAGACGATGTCGTCGTAGACGTTGGACCCGGTCGCCATGGTCAGCGTGGGGTTGGCCGAGAGCACGCCGAAGCCGAGCTTTCCCGCACCGTCCAGCACGGTGAGGCGCGCGTCGGGGCTGGTCGTGCCGACGCCCACGCGCCCCTGGCCGTCCACGCGCATGCGCTCTGCGGCGCCCGTCGAGAACGCGACGCGCTGGCCCTGCGCGTCGTTGTAGTCGTTGGTGGCGTAGATGCTCTGGTACGAGGCGCCCGTCGGGTCCGTGTTGTAGACGGCGAACGCGCCCGAGCCGTTGGAGTTCTGCGGACCGCCCAGGATGCGCGTCTGCGGCGCCGACAGCCCGTTCCCGATGAACCCGATGCCCGACTGGCTGCCGGTCGAGTACGCGTTCTCCAGCCGCAGCAGCTCGCCGGAGCCCGACGCGGAGTCGGCGAGGTGCGTCTTCGCCGCGGGCGACGTGGTCCCGACGCCCAAGCTGCCGCCGGTGAAGTACGAGCTGCCCGCGGCCGTGGAACGGACGAGTCCGGCGAGGGTTCCGGTCGCGGGGAAGGCGTCGGCGATTCCGTAGCCGGAGAGCGTCGTCGGCGTCCCGGTGACTCCGCTCCAGGCGACGCTCCCGGCCGAGCCCGTGATGCTGACGCCCGCCGGAATGCGCTCGGCGGCAAGCGTGCCCGTCGCGATGGCGGAGGCGTCCAGCGCCGGAATGCGCGCCGGATCGAACGTGCCGGTGGCGGTCTTGGACGCGTCGAGCGCAGGGAGGTCCGTCTGCGCGAGCGCGCGGAACGCGGGCGCTCCCGAGCCCGTCGCCGGTCCCGCGAACACCTCCCCCGCCGACGCCGTCGTCGCGCCGATGCCGCCGCTCGCCACCGGCAGCGGCGTGCCGAACGACGGCGCCGTCTGGAACGATTTCGCCCCGGAAATGGCCTGAGCCCCGCTCAGGTCGAGGTACCCGGACGACAGGCCTCCGACATCCGCGATGCCCAGCGACGCCGGCGCCCAGCGCGTCCCGTCGAAGCGCAGCACCTGCGACGCGGCGGGCACCGTGCTCGCCACCGACACGCCCTGGAGGCGCGCCACGAGCGGGCTCGAAAGCGTGCCGGCGAGGTCTCCGCCGCACTGCGTCGCCGAGCCGTATTTCGCATCGAAACGGCTCCAATCCGTCGATGACAGATATCCGTCCGCGGTGCCGCCTGCCGGTCCGAGCGAAATCTCGGGCACCGTCGAGCCGTTCCAGACGGTCAGCGGGGCGTACCCGACGAGGCCCGTCAGGGTTCCGCCCGAGTTCGCGTCGGCCGCCGGTTCCCACTGCGACCCGCCCCATTTGAGCACCTGGCCGCCCTGGGGCTGCGCGGCGGCGATCGGACGCGTCTGCAGACGCGCCACGACCGGGGTGGCGAGCGTTCCCGACAGATCTCCGCCGCACTGCGTCGACGCCCCGTAGCGCGCGCTGAAAGCGGTCCAGTCCGTGGACGAGAGGTATCCGGACGCGTTCGTGGCCGCCTGCGGGAGGGTGATGTGCGCCGTGTCCGTGCCGCCGGCGACGGCCAGCGGCCACTCCGCCTCCACCGACGTCACGGTGCCGGGATTCGGCATCGCGCACTGCCAGGTGCCGTCGCCGCGCAGCAGAATCCGCCCGGCGGGACAGGGCAGCAGCGACAGGGTCTGCGTCGTGTCGTCGACGACGAGGCCCGCGCCCGCGGCGTAGCGCGCCGTGCCCGCGAGTCGGCCTGCGGAGTCGATGACCGTCGAGCCCTGCACGCTCAGCGACGTGACGTCCGCGCCGCCGCCGCGCACGCTCCTCGCGGCCAGCGCGTAGGGCGCCGCGCCGATCTGCTGGCGCGGCGCGAGCGCCTCGCCTCCCACCTTCACCTCGAGCCAGCGCGGGCCGCCCGCAAACACCGCATCGGGCACCGGCGTCACGAGACCCAGCAGCGTCGAGTAGTACCCGTCGGAGAGCCCGAGTGTCTGCGCCTCGAACCACAGGGCACTGCCGCCGGTCGCGGCGTCGAAGACGGTGAACGTGACCGACGCGGTGCCCGTGGCGGCGGTGCCGTCGGCACGCAGCAGCCGGCCCTGGTAGCCCAGCAGGTTCGGGACCTGTGCCGCGGCAGGGGCCGCGGCCGCGACGAGTGCGAGCGCGAAGGAGGCGCGGGAGCGAGCCGACATGATGGGTCTCCGAAACAGCGCACGGACGTGCGTGCGGACGCCGCAGTGTACCCGATCCGGAGCAACGGGCGGCCCGGTGCCTGCCTGCGGTCCCGGGGCATGCTGCCCCGCAATCGGAGCGCCACCGTTCCGGCGGCAGGGCGGTTCGAGCGCAATTCCCCAGTCGTTGCGGCAGGTTGCGGGATCAGCTCTTCGGCGTCAGCACGTACGCCATTTCGATGCGGCACGGATGGTACGAGAGCTTGGCTTTGCGCAGCCCCTCGTCGCCGATGTCTTCCTCGCGGTTGACGAAGCGGAATCCGGCCGCCGCGAGGTCGCGCGCCGCCTCGCGGTTGACGACCTGGTAGAGGCCCTTGAGCGAGCGGTCGGCCCGTTCGAAATGAATGACCGCGGTTTCCCCGTCGAGCCGCTCCCACAGGCTGAACGCGGCGACCCGTCCCTCGACGCGCAGCACGAGCCCTTCCAGGCCGAACGCGGCCCCCAGCCGCAGCGTGGCGGCGAGTGCGTCCAGTTCGCGCACGGCGGAGAGGTCCGACTGCATGCCCGTCTCGACGCACTGGCGCCGGGCGAGCGCGAGGCAGTCCGCCGCATGGGCCGCCGTCAGCGGCTCGGCCTCCCAGCGGTAGGCGCGCGAGGCCTGCGCGACGAGGTTGCGCTTGGCCGAGTACGCGCGGCCCGGCAGCTCGGCCAGGTCCGCGGCGGCGTAGACGTAGTTGGCGTTGTCGCGATCCTCGGCGACGTCGAAATGGCTCTGGAAATCGGGGTTTTCGCGCAGGAACCCTGCCGTGACGCCGAGCATCCGCACCGGGTGCGCGAGTCCGCGGGCGCGCCCGGCCAGGTCCTCGGCGAGCCCCGGAACGGCCGCGCCCACAGGCTGCAGAAGCTGGCGGTGGATGCCCGGCGGCACCACGCACGAGAAGAGCAGCGTGTCCGGGCCGGCGTTCGTCCAGCGGTAGCGGTAGTGCCCATTCCAGGCCAGCAGCATGGCCATGGTGTAGCCGGAAAGAGGCTGCGGGTGCCGCTGCAGAAGGGGCTCGACGCGGCCGCGGTCGGCGTCGGCCAGCTCGCGGAAGGTGAAGGCGGGGCTAGAGCCGGCCGCCGTGCAGCATGGGCTGTCCGTCGAAGCGGCGGAATCCGAGGCTTTCGTAGAAAGGCATGGTACCGGGCTCGGCGACGAGGCCGACCCAGTCGACGCCCGCGTCGGTGCAGCAGTCGGCGAGGCGTCGGACGAGTTCGCGTCCGATGCCTTTTCCGCGCTGGTCGTGCAGTACGACGACATCTTGGATGTAGGCATCGCTGGCTCCGTCGGAGATCACCCGTCCCATTCCGACGATGCGGCCCCCCGAGCGTGCGACCATGAAGCGGAAGCTGCCGCGGATCATCCGCGGAATGATCTCCCGGGCGCGGTCGCTCTCCTTCCACCACCCGCCGGCGCGGTACAGTTCGACCACCGCCTCCGTCGGGGCTTCGAGGACCGTTTCGTACTGGATGGAGGGCGATTCGCCGGGTTCCATGTTCGGCGGGCCGGGGCCTGGGCGGCGAGCCCGCGCGCACAGGATAGCGTGATGTCCGACGGCGCGCATCCCGGAGCGTGCAGGTGCGGTCGGAAAAAAGTGAAACCGCCAAGAACGCCAGGCACCGAAGGGAACGGCCTCGGAAAACCCCAAAACCCTGGCGGACTTTGCTTCCTTGGCGTCTTGGCGGTTCCTGCCGGCCGCGTTCTGCATGCCGCGAATCGCACGCGCCCGCAGGGCCGTTGACAACCGGGGCCCGGGCTGCGCAGCGTTCGGCCCGCGGCCGCGAACCCGCCGGCGCCGCGCCGGCATCCAAGCGTGCGGAGAGTCGAGCCGATGACACCCGAGCTTCCCCCGTATGCACTCGTCGACCGGTCGCTCCCGCCGGGCGATCATCCGTACCGGGCGCTGCTGCCCCATGCGGCGGAAAGTCCAGCAATTTCGCGTATTTCCCCGGATCCGGTCGCGCGCGCGCGGCTGGTCGAGGAGGCGCGCACGTGCATACGCGGCGGGCGCGGCTACGCGTTCGTGGATGTGGAGGAGCGCAAGATCGTCGTCTCGGAGTGGTACTACCGCGAGGGCGCGCCGCTGGACCTGTACCTCGACCTGCTGCACGAACTGACGCACCTGCGCCAGCTCGACGAGGGGTTCGACCTGTGGGACGAGCGCTTCGAATACGTGGACCGTCCCACCGAAGTCGAGGGCTACGCGGTCGCGATCGAGGAGGGCCGACGGCTCGGCATGACGGCGGCCGACGTGCTCGCGCACCTGTCGAATCCGTGGATGACGCAGCGCGACGTGGACCGCCTGCTCGCGCACGTGGACGCGTTCCTGGGCGGCGGGCCGCTGCCCAACGTCGAGGCGGCGAGGCAGGGCGCGGCGCGCCGGCCGCGAAGACCGTGGTAGCCAGCCCCCCGCCCGCCCGCGTCCGTGATAGCGATCGGCCCCGCCATGCCCGACGCCCGCGAAGTCTACGAACACCATCCCGCCGAATACGACGCGCTCGTGCGGCGCGAGGACCGCGAAGGCAACCTGCTGCGGGTGCTGGGCGCGGCGGCCCGGCTGGACGGCGCCGATGCGGTCGAGCTGGGCGCGGGCACGGGACGCCTGACGCGCCTGCTCGCACCCCGGGTGCGGTCCGTCCGCGCCTTCGACGCGTCCGGGCCGATGCTCGCGGTTGCCCGCAGCAGCCTCGAGGCGACGGGGCTGCGCAACTGGCACCTGGAGGAGGCCGACAACGGGGCGCTGCCGGTCGCGGACGCCTGCGCCGACCTCGCGGTCGCGGGCTGGACGCTGGGGCACCAGACGGTCTGGCACCCGGAGCGCTGGCGCGAGCCGGTGGACGCCGCCGTGCGCGAGATGCTGCGCGTGCTGCGTCCCGGCGGCACGGCGGTGATCGTCGAGACGCTCGGCACCGGGCACGAGACGCCCTTCGAACCGCCGCCGGAGCTGGCACGCTGCTACGCGGCGCTGGAGGGCGACTGGCGCTTCGAGCGGACGTGGATCCGCACCGACTACGAGTTCGCGTCGGTCGAGGAAGGCGCCCGCCTCGTGGGGTTCTTCTTCGGCGATGCGATGCGCCGCGCGTTCGAGGCGGCCGGCCGCACCGTGCTCCCCGAGTGCACCGGCATCTGGAGCCGCCGGCGCTGAAGCGAATGGCGCCCTTATTCCGCTCCGCACACCTGGCGCAGCAGATCCAGCTCTTCCAGCACCTTTCCCGCGCCGGCGGCCACGGCGCCCAGGGGATCCTCCGCGAGGAACACGGGCAGGCCGGTCTCCTCGCGCAGGAGCTGGTCCAGGTTCTTGAGCAGCGCGCCGCCGCCCGCCAGCACGATGCCGCGGTCGGCGATGTCGCCCGCGAGCTCCGGCGGCGTGCGCTCCAGCGTAACCTTCACCGCCTCCACGATGGCGTTCACCGGCTCGGCGAGCGCGTCGCGGATCTCGTCCGAGCTGACCGTGAGCGTGCGAGGCACGCCGGCCACCAGGTCGCGCCCTTTTATATCCATCGTCAGAACTTCATCGGTGGGATATGCGTTCCCGATGCCCATCTTGACGAGCTCGGCGGTGCGCTCGCCGATGAGCAGATTGTACTTGCGCTTGATGTGCTGGATGATCGCCTCGTCCATCTTGTCGCCGCCCACGCGCACGCTCTTGGCGTAGACGATGCCGCCGAGGCTGATGACGGCGACGTCGCTGGTGCCGCCGCCGATGTCGACGATCATGTTGCCGCTGGGCTCGGTGATGGGCAGCCCCGAGCCGATGGCCGCGGCCATGGGCTGCTCGATGAGGTAGACCTCGCGGGCGTGGGCGCTTTCGGCGGCCTCGCGCACGGCGCGCCGCTCGACCTCGGTGATGCCCGACGGGATGCCGATGATGATGCGCGGCTTGACGAGCGTCTTGCGGTTGTGCGCCGTCTGGATGAAGTAGCGCAGCATGGCGCTGGTGATTTCGAAGTCGGCGATGACCCCGTCCTTCATGGGGCGGATGGCCACGATGTTGCCGGGCGTGCGCCCGAGCATCTCCTTGGCCTCGCGTCCGACGGCGAGCACCTTCTTGCCGCCGCGGGCATCCTGCTGGACGGCGACGACGCTGGGCTCGTTGGACACGATGCCCATGCCGCGGGCGTAGATGAGCGTGTTGGCGGTGCCCAGGTCGATGGCCAGGTCGCGCGAGAAGATCTTGTAGATTCCGTCGAACATTCCCAAGGAAGGTCCCCGTTCCGGCTGCCGGGCCGGGCCTGCGGTGACACTCCGGCGCGACGTTTCCTCCGGGATTCGCGCCGGACGCGCGCGGTCGCTGCCGCGCCGCCCGGAAGGCGTGCCGGAAGCTAGCACGCCGCGCAGGCGGCGCAAACGACGGCGCCGGCCGCCCGCCCGGCCCGTCGCGACGCGCACGGCGGGCGACATCGCGGCCGGGCCTGCCGCCACCGGTTTTCTCCAATCCGTCCGGAAACGCGCGAAAAGAAGCCTGGCACGGAAGTGCCGGGGTCCGAGGCAGCCGTCGGACTTGCCGGTGCGGGCGGCGCATCGCCCCGACCCCCGGCCGGCGCACCGCCGAACGACTTGTGGCGGCGGCAGTGCCATGCCCCGGCACTTCCGTGCCGGGCTCCTTCCTGCGCCCTGCGGCCCGGCAGCCGAAAAACGCGACTTCTTGTCGGCCCGGGGGAGGCAGGCCCGGCCGGGTGCGCCGGCGCGGAGCCTCCATCGTCGCCCATCCGGCCTCTTGCATCGCGCGGCGCCTCCGCCTATGCGGCGGAGTCTGCGCCGGCACGGGCGGCGACACGGGAGCACCGGATGGCGGACGGCGAGGCAGGGGCGCGAGGCCGGCGGCGCGACGGCGAGGCGCTGGAGCGGCTCGTGGACATCATGGCGAGGCTGCGCTCGCCGGGCGGGTGCCCGTGGGATCGCGAACAGGACCTGAAGACGCTGCGGCCCTACCTCGTCGAGGAGGCCTTCGAGGTCCTGGAAGCCATCGAGGACGACGACGTGTCGGAGCACCGCCGCGAGCTGGGCGACCTGCTGCTGCAGATCGTCTTCCACGCGCGCATCCGAGAGGAGGAGGGACGCTTCTCGTTCGCCGACGTGGCCGATGCCATCAGCGACAAGCTCGTGTTCCGCCACCCGCACGTGTTCGGCTCCGCGCGCGTCTCCGGTTCGGGCGAGGTGCTGCACAACTGGGCGAAGCTCAAGGAGCAGGAGAAAATCGCCGCGGGCCGCACGGAAATCTCGGCGCTGGACGGCGTGCCGCGCGCCATGCCCGCGCTGGTGCGCAGCGAGCGCCTGGGCGAGAAGGCCTCGCGCGCGCACTTCGACTGGCCCGACCTCGCGTCGGTGCGCGCAAAGGTGGACGAGGAGCTGCGGGAGCTGGACGGCGCGCTCGCCGCCGGCGACGCCGCCCGCGTCGAGGACGAGCTGGGCGACGCCCTCTTCGCCGTGGCGCAGCTCGCACGCCTCGCGCAGGTGCACCCCGAGGACGCACTGCGCGCGGCCGCGTCGAAATTCGAGCGCCGCTACCGGCTCATGGAGAAGCTCTGCCGCGAGCGCGGGCTCGACTTCGCGGCCCTGGACGCGAGGGCGCAGGACGGGCTCTGGAACGAGGCGAAAAGCCCGGACAAATCGCGCTGAGGCCGCCGCCGTACCGACTGCCCGTCTCCCTCCGACCGTCCGTCGCCCTTTTCCGCGCCGCCGCGCTGCGCCTCTGCTAGAAAGTGCCCGCTTTCGCCGGGAGGCGGTCATGGCTCTGTTCGGCCTGTTCGGACGCAAGGACGACCCCGCCGCGATCAAGCGGCTCGTCGACAAGGCGACGAAGAAATACGGCCCGCCCGAGAACCGCCAGGAAGCGCTCGAAGCGCTGCGCGACCTCGGCACGCCCGAGGCGCTGACCGGCCTTCTCCAGCGCTTCTCGCTGCGCGTCGAGCCCGGCATCACCGACGACGAGGAGAAGGAATTCGTCCACCAGGTGCTCGTCGACGCCGGCGACAAGGCCGTCGAACCCGTGAAGAAGTTCATCACGAGGGCCCTGCAGCCGACGTGGGCCATCAAGGTGCTCTCGCAGCTCGTCCCGCAGGAGGATCTCGTCGCGACCGTCATCGCGGCGCTGGAGCGCGAAGGCGCCGAGTACACGCGCGATCCCGAAAAGAAGATCGTCCTGCTGGATCACCTGGAGCCGCTCGACGACCCGCGCATCGCCCCGGCGCTCGCGCCCTTCTTCGCCGACATGAACGAGGACGTGCGCGTCAAGGCCGTGCGCGCGCTCGGGAAGCGCTGCGACGAGGCCTGCCGCGAGCCCCTCGTCCAGGCGCTGCTCAAGGCCCGCGAGGACAAGAGCGAGCGCATGCGCAAGGCTGCCGCCGATGCGCTGGCCGCCACGGGCCTGTCGGTGAAAGGCTTCACTCCGTCGGTCGAAGCCGCGCTGCCGCCCGGCTACGTCGTGGGCAAGGACGGCGTCGTCGTCGCCAAGTAGCGCCTCGCGCCCCGCGCCCGGGGCTGCGGGCGCACCCGGATTGCGTACGGACCGCTCTCGGTCATAGTACCCGGGCGCCGGAAGGCGAGCGCAACACGCTGTTTTTTCAGGCGATTCCGCATCGCAGGCGAGCGGCGACGGCACTTGACAACCGGGGCCGCACGGGCCGATTCTCCGCGCGCCGAACGGCGGCGGCGGAGCCATCGGGGCCTGCCGCCGACGACCGTCGAGCCGGGCAATCGGACGCCGCAGGGCGGCGAACCCGCCGGCCGACCGGGGCGGAAAGGGAGACGCTGATGAGCTCGCTCAAGAAGATTCTGGCGCAGAAGATCGAGGAGCAGCGGCCGCGCATCCAGAAGCTCGTCAAGGAGCATGGCAACAAGAAGGTCGGCGAGGTCACCATCGGCCAGGTCATCGGCGGAGCACGCGGCATCCGCAGCCTGCTCACCGACATCTCGTACCTGGACGCCAGCGAGGGCATCCGCTTCCGCAACAAGACCATCCCCGAGACCTTCGCCGCGCTGCCCAAGGTGCCGGGCTCCGACTACCCGTACGTCGAAGGCTTCTGGCACTTCCTCCTCACGGGCGACGTGCCGACCATGGAGCAGACGCTCGAAATCGTGGAGGACTGGAAGAAGCGAGCCGAGGTCCCGAAGTACGTCTACGACGTCGTCAACGCCATGCCCGCCGACTCGCACCCGATGGCCATGTTCTCCGCCGCCATCGTCGCGATGCAGCGCGAGAGCGTGTTCGCACGCCAGTACAAGGACGGTCTGAAGAAGGACCTGTACTGGGACGCCTACTTCGAGGACGGCAGCAACCTCATCGCGAAGCTGCCCGCCATCGGCGCGTTCATCTACCGCCTCAAGTACCGCGACAACAAGCAGCTCGCCGCCGACCCGAAGCTCGACTGGGGCGGCAACTTCGCGCACATGATGGGCATCGACAAGCCCTACGACGACGTGGCGCGCATGTACTTCATCCTGCACTCCGACCACGAGAGCGGCAACGTGTCGGCGCACACGACGCACCTGGTCGCGTCGGCGCTCAGCGACCCGTACTACGCGCTCGCCGCGGGCATCAACGGACTGGCCGGCCCGCTGCACGGACTGGCGAACGAGGAGGTGCTGCGCTGGGTCCAGAAGTTCATGACGGGCCTGGGCGGCAAGGAGCCGACCGAGGAGGTCATCCGCGACGCCCTGAAGGAGACGCTCAAGACCGGCGTCATCCCGGGCTACGGCCACGCGGTGCTGCGCAAGACCGACCCGCGCTACATGGCGCAGCGCGAGTTCTGCCAGAAGAACCTGCCGAACGACCCGCTCTTCAAGGTCGTCAGCATGATCTTCAAGGTGGCCCCGGGCGTGCTCATGGAGCAGGGCAAGGCCAAGAACCCCTGGCCGAACGTCGACGCGCAGTCGGGCGTCATCCAGTGGTACTACGGCGTCAAGGAGTACTCGTTCTACACGGTGCTCTTCGGCATCGGCCGCGCGCTGGGCGTGCTGTCGAACATCACGTGGGACCGCGCCATGGGCTACGCCATCGAGCGCCCGAAGTCTCTGACCACCTCGATGCTCGAGGAGTACGCGGAGAAGGGCCGCTCGGACAAGCTCGCGGACGACTAGAGCCGGCTTTCGGCTTTCGACTTTCGGCTTTCGGGAAAGGCACGGGGCGCGGACCGCCGAGGTCCGCGCCCCGTCGCGTTTGCGGCAAGGCGGGCGAATCCGGCCCGCGGCCGGATCTCGTCTCGGCTGGAATCAGGCACGTCCGTCCTGCGAGACGCGCGCGCCGCCCTCACCCCCGGCCTCTCTCGACACGGGCCGCGGCGGCACTGCCCAGCTCGCGGCATTGCGGCCCGGTGGAGAGGGGAGGGCTGCCGCGCCTGGAATCGGAGTCTTGTGCCGGATTCGCGGGCACTTCTCCCCCTCTCCACCGGGCCGCAACAATGACGAAACGAGCGATTGGTGCCGCGGCCCGTGTGGAGAGGGGGCCGGGGGGTGAGGGCCGCCGCGTCACATCTCCGTGACGGCGAAGTACGTGCCCCAACTGTTCGTCACGTAGTTGTTGCTGGCGCCCAGGGCCCCGTCCATGATGACGATCGTCACGACCGTGTCGACGGCGGGCCTGTAGAAGTACAGCAGTCCCGAGTGGAAGCCGTAGTTGCGGGCGTTTCCGAAGCCCGTGGCGGTGTACGCCGTGCCGCCGACCTGGTTGCCTCCCGCGGTCTCCTTGAACATGTAGCCGAGGTAGCAGTACGAGCACCCGGTGTTGCCCAGGTAGGTGTTGAGCACGGCCTCCATGCGGTAGGTGTGCCCCGCCTTGAGCGCCACGCCGTTGCCCGACTGGACGAGGCCCCGCGAGGCGACCACCGAGGTGAACGGCATGACCGCGCCGCTGCCGGGGTTGCTCTGGTCGCCGTTGACGTTGAGCACGATGTAGTTCGGCCCCTGCACGCTCGCCGACTCGTAGAACTGCACTTCCTTCACGTAGTCGCCCGGCGAGTGATAGGTCTGGTACAGGCGCCAGTAGCGGTGATACGGCGTCGCGTCGTTGTCCATGCGCCAGCCCACCTGGACCCAGCCGCCGTAGTTGTGGGTGAGGTCGAGCCCCTGGTAGGTGGTGCGCCACGTCGAGGCGTCGTCGGAGTACTGCACGTCCCACTTCGAGTAGTTGGCCTGCGGGCCGCGCCCCGAGAACACGGCCAGCCGCGTGAACGCGCGCGAGCCTCCGGTGTCGAGCTGCAGCCAGGAGCCGTCGGGCGAGCTGTCGGTGTGGAATCCGGCGCTGGAGGTGCTGCCGTCGTTCACCGAGGCGGCCGACCACGAGATGAGCCCCGACTGCGTCCAGCTCGAGGCGCCCCAGAGCTGGCCGTCGGAGCCCTCGGCGGCCCCCTGCGCGTCCACGCCCGGGGCGACGGCGCCGAAAGGTGCGTTGGCCCCGTTGGCCGCGAGCGCGCTGGCCGTGGACGCGTTGCCCGACAGCGTCGCCGTCAGCGTGCCCGTCACCCGCGCGCTGCCGGCCACGTCGAGCGTGTAGGCCGCGCTCGTCGTGCCGATGCCGACGTTGCCGCCCAGCGGGTTGAGCGAGAGCGTGTAGCCCGCCAGCAAGTTGCCGGAGTTGCTCACGCAGCCGCGGTCGATCTTGCCCGCCTGCATCCAGAACCAGTTGGCGCCCGCCATGTCGCCGAACAGGACCTCGCCCGGGCACGTGCTCGCGCCGTTGCTCTCCAGGCGCAGGCCCGCGAAGCCGGCCGCGTTGGCGGTGGTGAGCGCCGTCGCGTTGTGATCCGCGACCGCCACGTGGAGGTTCGCGTCCGGGGCGGCGGTGCCGATTCCGACCTTGCCCCCCGAGGTCACCGCCAGGCGCCGGTTGTTCCCGCCCGTGCCCAGCTCGAAGGCGCCCTCGGCGCGCAGCACGGTGGTGTCGCCCGCCACGCCGCTGAGCGTTCCGGGGCCCACCGACAGGTAGGTCTTGAGCGCGCCGGTCTGTCGCAGCACGAGGCTGGGCTCGTTCGACCGTCCGTCGATGGAGATGCCCCCGGCCGGTGCGTTGTTGCCGCTGGTCACCTCCAGCGTCGCCGCGGGGGCCGTCGTCCCGATGCCGACGTTGCCGTCGGCGCGGACCACGAGCTTGTTCGTCCCTCCGCTCCCGATGCCGAAGTCGTCGGCGTTGGACAGGTCGTTCATGCCGGGCCCGAGCAGCCACTGCGCGTTGCCGGACGATCCCATGGTCAGGCCCGCGCCCTGCCCCGCGCCGCCCGACAGGCGCGCCAGCGTCGAGCCGGCACCCGCGACGTCCAGCCGGTAGCCCGGACTCCCCGTCCCGATGCCGACCCGGCCGTCGCTCCTCACCGACATGAGGATGCTTCCGATCTGCGGGCTTTCGCGGCTCGCGTAGGGGTTGAGCGCGAGGTGGAAGCTGTTGCCGTCCACGAAGGTGAGGAACGAGTCCTGGTTCTCCTCGGTGTCCAGGTAGTACACGGCGGGCCAGGCGCCGCGCAGCGCCACGGGATTCGTCGGCGACAGATCGGGGCCGACCTCGAAGCGGCTCACGGGGCTCAGCGTCCCGATGCCGACGCTGCCGCCGCTGGTGATCGCCACACGGTCGGCGCCGCCCGTCTGGAAACGCAGCGTCCCGATCCCCTGCGTCATCTGCATAGCCGCGGTGTCGCTGCCGGCCTTCAGCTCGTAGGCGACCTGGTGGCCCTCGGTCGAGCTCGACGCGAGCGTCGCCCGGTTGTGCCCTGCGCTCGAGACCAGAAGTCCGGCGCTCGTGTCGTCGCCGAAGTTCGCGCCGCCGATGCCGCCGACGGCCAGCTTCGCCCCGGGTGTGTTCGTCCCGACGCCCAGCCGCCCGTTGTCGGCGTCCCAGAACAGCCGCGCGTTGTCCTGCGAGTAGCCGCCGCCGTCGCCCGCGAACACCACGCTGCCCTTCGTGAAGGTGCCGGAAACCCCCGTGCCGCCCCGCGCCACCCCCAGCGTGCCCGTCTGGATGTCCGTCGCGTCCAGCGTGCGGAAGGCGGGCGCGCCCGTCCCGCTCAGCGGTCCGGCGAACACCGTGTGTTCGCCCGCCGTCGCCGATCCGGTGCCGCCGCTCGCGACCCCCAGCGGCGTCGTGAACGTCTTCGCCCCGGAAATCGTCTGGTCGCCCGTCAGCGCCAGATAGCCCGACGAGAGCCCCGTCACGTCGGAGATCGCCAGCGTCTCCGGCCTCCACGCGGTGGCGTCCCAGTACAGGACCTGGCCCGGCTGCGGCTCGTCGTCCGCCACCGCGCGCGACTGCAGTGCCACCACCGTCGGCGAGGGCAGGCTGCCCGACAAATCGCCGCCGCAGACTTTCTCCGCCTTCGCGTCGAACGCGGCCCAGTCGGCGGTGGCGAGGTAGCCGTCCTGCTCGTGTCCGGCCTGCAGCATCGAGAGCTGCACGGAGGTCGACCCGCTGCCCTGCGCGGTCAGCGGTGCGATGGCCGTCACGTTCGTGAACACGTCGGCGGAAGGCTCCCACTGCGTCGAGCCCGCGCTCCACTTGAGCACCTGGCCCGCACCGGGTGCTGCCGCCGACACCGCGCGCGACTGCAGCCGCACGACGGTCGGAGTCGCCATCGGGCCCGACAGATCGCCTCCGCACTGCGTCCCGGTGCCGTACTTCGCGTTGAAGGCGTTCCAGTCGACGGACGACAGGAATCCGCCCGACGACGCGCCCGCCTGCGCGATCGAGAGCTGCGGCGTCGTCGCGCCGTCCGTCACGGACAGAGGTGCCGCCGCGCCGACACTCGTGACCGTGCCCGCGTTGCGCGTCGCGCAGGCCCAGCCCGTCGCGTCGCGCGCGAGCATCTGGCCGTCGGCGCACGCCGGCAGAGAGATCGTCTGCGAGGCGTCGATCGCGATGCCCGCGCCGGCCGTGTAGCGCGCGGGGCCGGCGAGGCGCCCGTCGGAGCCGAAGACCGCCTGGCCGCCGACGCGCAGCGACGTCGCGCTGACGCTGCCGACGACACTCTGCGCCGTCACCGCGTAGGGCACGGCGCCCGCCTGCTGGCGCGGCGCGAGCGTCTCGCCGCCGACCTGGATTTCGACCCATCGCGCCGGGCCGTCGAAGAGTCCGTCGGGCGTCGTCGTCGCGAGGCCCAAGAACGTGGCGTAGTAACCGTCGGAAAGCCCGAGCGTCTGCGTCTCGTTCCAGAGCCGGCTGCCGCCCGTCGCCGAGTCCCACACCGAGAACGACACGCCCGCCGTGCCCGTGGCGGCGGTGCCGTCGGCGCGCAGGAGGCGCCCCTGGTAGCCCATGAGGTGCGGCACCTGCGCGGCGGCGGGGGCGGCGAGGCAGAGGGTCAGAAGCGCGTTCGCAGCAAAGAATCGGCTCGACATGGCGTCTCCGCGGGGCGTTCGGGAAATCGGCTGCGCTCGATGATACACCCGTCGGCTACCAGGCGCGCGTCGCGTGCGGCGTGAAGTTCGCCCCGGCGTAGTAGCGGACCACGTACGTGTAGCCCAGCCCCGACCCGCAGTGGGGACTGATGCGCAGTGCGACGTTGAAGCCGTCTCCGATCTCGATGTTGTTGTACAGGCCCGCGCTGCTCCCGTTCCACATGTCGACCGTCATGTCCGGGTCGTAGTAGAGCAGGCGGTTGGACGAGATCTTGTCGCCGGCGAGCACGATGAACTTGTGGTACGAAAAGTACCCGTTGTTGTTGCTGTAGCCCCGGTGCGACCCGTAGACGTCGATGTCGAGGAACGTCCGGTAGGCGCTGTCCGTCATGGTTCCCAGAGTGACGTACTTGGGCTGTGCCGCCGCGCAGTTGGGCCAGTTGTCGGGCCCGTCGATGGTCCCGGAGAACTCGCGCACGTTGGCGCTGGTCTGCACGACGTTGGGGCCCGGCAGGATCGAGAAGGCGCCGGCGGTGACCACGCCGTCCCTCGTCACCTGGAACCTTGGGGCCGCGAGGCTGTTGTCGTCCCACGGCCGCAGGATGTTCGTGCCGTCGTTGGCGACGATGTCCGTCGTGGCCGTGCCGGAGAGCGTGCCCGAGCCGACCTTGAGCTTGGGGTAGGTGTCGTCGCCGGAACCCCTGTCCGGCACGTGCAGGGTCGCGTCCGGGCTGCCGGTTCCGATGCCGACCTTGCCCGCGGAGGTCACCGCCAGGCGCCGGTTGTTCCCGCCCGTGCCCAGCTCGAA
>Ga0172369_10000821_pt1 | contig 45950 bp, 35 predicted proteins | sample LakKiv25m_FD_114539 | JGI IMG/M metagenome (GOLD analysis project Ga0172369, IMG submission 114539) | Freshwater microbial communities from Kabuno Bay, South-Kivu, Congo - kab_022012_11.25m | ecosystem: Environmental > Aquatic > Freshwater > Lake | place: Democratic Republic of the Congo...
GGCGAGGGGTGCGTAGGTGCAACTGCCCAAATCTGGCTGACAAACGCCCGGTGCATGACACGGGTCCTGCGCCGTGCAGACAACGGGATTGCCGCCCTTGCACGCGCCGCCTTGGCACGTGTCCGTCTGCGTGCAGGCGTTGTCGTCGTCGCAAGAAAGCGTATTCACTAAGAATGCACAGCCGCTGCCCGGATCGCACGAATCCGTCGTGCAGACATTGCCGTCGTCGCACACCGTCGCTGCGTCTGGGAGGCAGACGCCGCCGGAGCAAGCGTCCGCCACCGTGCACGCGCTGCCGTCGTCACAGACTGTACCCGTGACCGCGTTCGGATTGCTGCAAGCCCCCGTCGCGACATCGCAAACGCCCGCGACATGGCATGTATCCAGCGCGGTGCACTCGACCGGATTTGCGCCTACGCACGCGCCGGCCTGACAACTGTCCACCTGCGTGCATTGATTACCGTCGCTGCAGGCGCTGCCATCGGTTTTCACTGGACTGCTGCACGTGCCATCGCCAAGGCACGCGCCCACATTGTGGCACTGGTCCGGCTCAGGGCAGGTGTACGCCGTACCTGCGCACTGACCGGCCGCGCAGGCATCGTTCGCGGTGCACGCATCGCCGTCCGAGCACGTCACCGCATTGGGCAGGTTGCTGCAACCTTCTACCGCATCACAGGAATCGTCCGTGCAAGGATTCTTGTCGTCGCAGTCGAGCGCTGCACCCGACGCGCACGCCATCGCCGAGCAGGCATCGCCCAGCGTGCACGCATCGCCATCCGTGCACGTCGCGGCATTCGGCGTGCTCACGCAGCCTTGCGCGGCACCGCACGCGTCGTCGGTGCAGACATTGCCGTCGTCGCAACTGGTTGCAGCGCCGGGCAAACATACGCCTTCTGCGCACTTGTCACCGACCGTGCACACGTTGGCATCGTCGCAGGGTCCGACCGACAGCAACAGATGCGTGCATACGCCAGCCTCGCAGCCATCGATCGTGCACGCATTGCCATCGACGCAGTCCTTGGCCGCGCACGGGTCCACCACGCCCCCGTCGTCCGCGTCGTTTGCGACATCGGCGCTCGATGCGACCTCGCCGTCCGCAGCGACCGGGGACTCGTCGCCGGCCGCAATGTCCGTTCCACCCGACTCGTCAGCGTCCAGCACGGTCGTCCCATCGGCCAGAACCTCTGCGTCTACCCCGCCATCGGCCACGTCCGGCGCAGCGTCGTGGGCGTCGTCCAGCGCGTCGGCATCCGCCCCGCCGTCGGCCGCGGCGTCAGGCGCCGTTGCGTCTGCGTCGCCTGTCGTGTCACCACCGGCCGCATCCGCCGCATCCGCCTCGACATCCGCGCCGATCGCCCCGACATCGGTGGCGGCCGCCGCATCCTTCTTGGCCAGGCCAAAGGCCTTCAGAGCCGACTGCTCGTTCATGCACGCCGACAGAACCAACGCACATACAATCAGTTGCAGCAGATGCCCGCTCTTCATGTCCGCCCCCTTGGCTGCCACCGGGACAGTGTCCCGTGACGCCGTCCCGCCCTACTCGCCGCGCCAGCGCGCCAGTTCCGCTTCGTCGATGCCTGCCTGTTCCAGCCAGCGGTAGACCTGGCGCCGCTCGCGCCCGGTGGCCTGGGCGACGCGCTCGATGTTGCCGCGGTGTTCACGCAAAAGCGCTCGCAATTGCTCCATATCCGGCCGCCAGCTCTTCTGTGGCGGCGGCGCCACCACGGGCGGCGCAGCGACGGGCGGCGCACCAGACGGCGCCGGCTGGGCCACGGGCAGGCTGGCGCGCAGCGCCTGACGCGGCGCATCGCCCGAGCGGATGCGCGCCGCAGTGCGCACGAGAATCGCCTGCAGCGAACGGATGTTCCACGGATAGTGCTCGACCAGCAGCCGCTCTACAGAGCGGGCATCCAGCACCTGCGACCAAGGCCGCCCCGGATCCGGCGACTCGGCCACGGCATCCGCGAGCGCCAGCAGGTCCGCCCGGCGTTCGTCCAGACGCGGCAAGGTGATGCGGTGCAACTGCAGGCGCGCCAGCAGGTCCGGCCGCAGCGTCCCGGCACGCGCCATGGCGTCGAGATCCGCATTGGTGGAGGCCACATAGCGCACATCCACGGCAACTTCAGCTGCTGCGCCCACCGGCCTCACCTTGCCCTCCTCCAGGAGGCGCAACAGCTTGGCTTGCACGTTCAGTGCCATCTCGCCGATTTCGTCGAGCACCAAGGTGCCGCCATGGGCTTCGCGCACAAAACCAGGCAGTTGCCCCTGGGCCCCGGTGAAGGCACCCTTCAAGTGGCCAAAGAACTGCGACTCGAACAGCGTCTCCGGCACCGCCGCGGCGTTGATGCGCACCAGCCGGCCGCGCCGCCCGGAACGCCGGTGCAGCTCTTGGGCCGCGAATTCCTTGCCGGTTCCCGTCGCGCCTTGCAGCAGCACCGCATGGCGACTGCGCGCCGCATCGTCCAGGGCGCCGCGCAACATCCGCGCCAACTCTGATCGACCGGGCACATGTTCCGTAGGCTGATCAAAAGCTTGTGCGCGACCGTGATCCGCCTCCAGCACCGCCACCGTATCGCCCCAGCGCAGCACCGCGCCGTGACCTGCTGAGATCGTCTGCACCGGGCGGCCGGCGGCGTGCGAACCGTTGCGGCTGCCGAGATCCGCCATCTCGACGCTGGCGCCGTGCACGCGCAGCTCGCAGTGCCGCCGCGACAGTGCGGCATCCTGCATGCAAAGCGGATTGTTGCCGTCGGTTTCGCGACCGATCACCCAAGCGCCGTCGGCCAGCACCACCACCCGCCCCGACCAGCGCCGATCCGGCGACGCCACCACGTGCAGACGCCAGGTGGGCGGCCGCGCCGCCGAGAGGGCATCGGCATCGCCCGGGGTGAGTTGGCTTTGTGTCGTCGCATGTCCCATGGCCGCCTCAGAAATCCCAGGCAACTGTCAAGCTCTTGCCGTCGGTGGCCACCTGCATCTTGCGCAGGTGCAGCCAGGTACCGATGGCACCGCTGGCGACGGCACATCCGCCGAAGACGGCAGCGTAGGTCCAGCGCGAGCTGATGACGCCCAAGCGTTCCCGAGCGCCGCTTTCGCTGATCCGCGCCGGATCGAAGGTGCGCGTGCCGTCAAGACGGTACTGGTCGGCATCGGCGTCGGTGACGGCGGCGCTGATGGCAAAAGCCGCGCCGGTAATGGCAAAAGCGCCGGCCAAGCCCAAGGTGATGCGGGCGGGCCAGCGGGCGGGTGCGGGTGGTGGGGCGTTCTCGACCACGCTGGGGTGCTCGGCGACGCGCGGCGCAACCGGCTTTGGCGCCTCTCTGTTCGCCGGGGGGACGACAGGCAAAGGCGGGTCCTCTCGCCGCACGGTGGGCGGCGGCGCGGGAGGGGCGGCGACCGGTGGTGCCGGTGGCGCCTTGAGCCGCGCCAACGCCTCGCGCGCCTCTGCGACCAGCGGATGCGCCGCTGGTGCAAGTTGCAGAAACTGTTGGTAGGCCGTGCGCGCGGTGTCTAGATCACCTTGGTTCTCGGCGCTGATGGCGATGCCGTAGGCAAAGACCACGCGGCCCGGGTCCAAGGCCAACGCCTGCCGGTAGAGATCGAGCGCCTCGGTGAAGGCACCGCGACCAAACGCTTCTTTCGCCTGCGATGCCTTGTCTTCAGCCTGGCGCGCCTTGGAAACCGTCGGCGCTGCCGCTGGCGCCTGCGGCCGTGGCCTGGCATCAGCGTTCGGCGAACTGCCCAGTCCAGCCATGAAAACAGCGATCAGACCCGGCCAGAGACGGCATGCTTGCCTTGTCATTGCGCGTCCTTCTTTGCGGATGCGGCTGGGACGAAGTTGAGGTCCGATCCCCGCTCGTATTCTCGAATCGCGGGCGCCTGCGTCTTGCCGCCCTGAGTCGTCCCTCTGCGGCCCCGATCTCCTGACTTGACTGCGTCCTCAGCCGGAGGCGCCACGTCAGGTTTCGGCGCACCGATGTCTTCTTCCTGCACGCCAGCATCCGCTTGTGCCTCGGCATCCGGAGGATCCACAACCGCCACCACCGGCGGCGGCGGCGGCGAAGGTGTGTCGCCCAGGAGCGGAGCCGGCGAAGCCGCGGCGATCGGAGCGGTCGGCACAACCGGCGCCGACGTCTCGGGAGCGCGCGCTCGTGTCAACGACCACACCGCAACCAACACGGAGGCAAGTACGGCCACACCCGCGACAATCAACGTCCACTTGGGCTTGCTGGCCGGCCGCAGCGCATCGACCGCCATCGTCTCCGGCGCCGGCAGCGCCGCACCCTGCGGCGTCCAAGGTCCGGAGACCGGCGTGCGCGACGGCGTCGACGCCGCCGATTGCGTACTCACGGGCGACACGCCCGCCATCATGGTTTCGCGCAGCGACGGCATGCCGACCACTGGCGCCAGGCGCGCCGCCTCCAACGCCTGGCGCATGTCGCGCGCCGAGGCGAAGCGCTCTTCCGGTCCTTTTTTCAAGGCCCTTTGCACCAACTGCACGAACGCATCGCTGACCGGCGTGCGCGCCGCGGCATAGAGGTCAGGCGGCGCCGAGTTGGCATGCGCGAACATGACCGACAGCGGATTCGGGTCGGTGAAAGGCGGCCTGCCGACGACACAGCGGTAGAGAATGGCGCCCAGTGCATAGAGATCGCTGCGTGCATCCAGACTTGCACTCAGACACTGCTCTGGGCTCATGTAGGCCGGCGTGCCGAGCGAGCGGCCTGTGCCGGTCAGCGACGAGCCTTGCACGTGCGCAATTCCGAAATCCAGCACCTTGACCACCCGATCACCGTCGACCTCGGTCACCATGATGTTCGCGGGTTTCAGATCGCGGTGCACGAGGCCACGGCCGTGCGCCTCCGACAGGCTCTTGCACACATCGATGCCGATGCCGATGGCCTCGTCCTGGGTCATCACGTCGCCGCTCTCGGCCACGGCTTTGAGCAGGTGTTCCAGCGTGTGGCCTTGCAGCAATTCCATGGCGATGTAGAGGGCGCCACTCTCGGCCTGACCGACGTCAAAGACGCGCACGGTGTTGTTGTGGCGCAACTGCGCGGTGACCTGGGCCTCGCGATAAAAACGTCTGACATCATCAATGCTTTGCTCAGCCAGCGTCAGCGTCTTGAGGGCCAGCCGACCAAGGCCACCGGCGTGCTCGGCTTCGTAGACCGCGCCAAAACCGCCGCGACCCAAGAGGCCGCCGATACGGTAACGGCCGGCGACGAGATCGCCGTGCGCGAACTTGGCGCTCTCCGGGTCGCTGCGCGACAAGTCAAAGGTCGCGATGCCGTCGGCTGGGCAGTACGCCTCTGGCGTCTGCGAGCCGCACACCGGGCAGAAGCGTTTGGGCGAACTCATGAAACGATTCCCGCGCCGCCAGGCCGCGCTTGAGTGAACCAAGGCATAGCAAGAGCCGTGCCAGATCTCAGAAGGCAGGGGTCGATGGCTGACTGGATGGCTGAGTAGACAGGGAGGTCCGGTGACGGCGCCCCTCGCGCCGCCCGCGCGGCAGGCTACGACGGTTCCAGGGTTGGGGCAATCGCGAAGGACATCGCGAAGGGCCGAGGCGCATACCGGCCGCGCGGCGCCGGGGATGAGGGCTGTGAACGGCAGCCCGCGGACTTTGCGATCGCCTCGCCACTCGTACCGCGTTGCGCTTTGCGGCGCACGTGCTAGCATCGGCGACGGCGCGCGTTTTGCGCGTCTGCATCGTGGCTTGCGACACGCCGGTCTCTCTCGCGCGGCCGGCTCGGATTGTGGACCAGGCATGGCCGAGCCAAGCGCAACCAGCGACGCAGCGACGGCCAGCCCGCGCTTCTGCCCCGCCTGCGGTCGACCTACCGGTGATTTGGTTTGTGCGCAAGATGCGACGCCGACGCTCATGCGCCGCCGATCGACCCCTGCCCCCGAGGTGTTGTCGCCGGGTGTCGTGCTCGCGGGACGCTACCGTTTGGGCGAAGCGGTCGGCGGCGGAGCCTACGGCTCTGTTTTTGCGGCAGAACACACCGTAACGCGCCAACAGTTGGCGATCAAGGTGTTGCACGGCCGCGATGTGGACAGCGAGGGTTATGTCGAACATGTGCGGCGCTTCTACCACGAGGCGCGCATCACGGCGGCGTTGTCACATCCCAACACGGTTCGCGTGTTCGACTTCGGTCAGTCCGACGGCGGCGCACTGTTCCTGGTCATGGAGCGCATTCGCGGCCGGACGCTCAAACAGATCCTCGACGAATGTCGAAAGGCTGCCGAACTACTGGAGATTGCGGAGGCCGTGCGCATCGCCTGTGGCATCCTCGACAGCCTGGCCGAAGCGCACGCGGCGGGTCTGGTGCACCGCGATCTGAAACCCGCCAATATCATGCTGGCGGAAATTCCCACGGCGCAAGCGGTCGTGAAGGTCATGGATTTCGGCGTCGCGCGGCGCCAGGACTCCACGCTGACTCGGCCGGATCAGCCCATGGGAACACCGGCTTACATGAGTCCCGAGCAGGTGTGCGGTGGGCAGGTCGATGCGCGCAGCGATCTCTATGCAGTCGGCGTGATGCTGTACGAAATGCTGTGTGGCGACAGGCCTTTTCGCGGTGACAGTGAGATGTCGGTCATGTACATGCACACGGCGCAGCCGGTGCCCGATCCGCACGAGCGCGCGCCGCGGCCGCTGCCCACTGCGCTGGTGGACTGTGTCTTGTGCGCGCTGGCCAAGGAGCCTGCACAGCGCTACCCGAGCGCGATCGCCATGCGCGACGCCTGCCAAGGTGCGCTGCTGGCGCCGGTTTTTGAGCGCCTCGTGGATCACGCGCTGGTGCCCGATGCGGCGGTGCAGGATGAAGCGGTGCCGGCGCCGTTGCCGCCGCGGCGGCTCTTGCACTGGCGCGGACTTGCGATGGTGGCGCTGGCGATGTTGGCCGCGCTCGTGACCGTTGGGCTTTCCCTGCGCGGCCGGCCGAACCCGGCGCCACCCGTCCTCGTTGCCGCCGCTGGCCTGCCGGGCGCTGACCAGCCACAGAAGCAAGCGCAAACAGCAACTGCGCCGCAACCCGTCATCCTGCCCGGCCCCGCCGTTGCCGCAGACGTAGTGGCCTCGGCGCCGGATGTCACGGCCGCACCGGTTGCACATCCCGTCACGACTGAGGCTGCGGGCGCCAAGGCAGTGTCACGCAACTTCAAGGCTATCAAGGGAAGTCCAGCACCGCATCCGAAGGAAGCGTCGCCAGAACCGGCCGCCATTCAGGTGCCCCATCCTCCGCCGGCCGAACACAAGCCAGAGCCGGAAGCGCCGGCCGTCAAACAAATGCCTGCCCCGGCAACACCAGAACGACCTGCGCGAAAGCACGAAACAGTTGAAATTCCGCCGACAACACCATGACGTTCCGCAACTCCACCGCCGGCCATCCGCGGCGCCTGAGCTTGCTCGGGCTGCTGGCGGCGTTGCTGCCTCTCCTCCCGCGCACGGCGCTTGCCCAGACGCCCGCCGAACGGGCGTACGAACGCTTCGAGCATCGGCAGTTCCAGGAGGCGCATGATCTCTACCTGCGCTGCTGGCTGGACGACAAGGACAATGTGTCGTGCCTGTACAATGCGGCGCGATCGGCTTTGGAAGTCAAACAGGTCGACCGGGCGTTCTGCGAACTGACGGCGGCTTTGGCAGCGCGTCCGGATCATGTCAATGCGCGCATCCAGTTGGATACGTTGCGGCAGAAGTGGCGTGCAGCGGGCACGTTGCCGGCGCGCTGCCGGGGGTTCGACCCGCTGGAGCGACCGGTGCCGCGCGCCTCCTGGCCCGGCTGGCTGCTCGTGGCCGGCGGGGCGGCACTCGGCGCGACGGCCGGCGGACTCGCCCTTGCAGCGTCGATTGATCAAGCGCAACTGGATGCGGACTACAAGCAAGTAAACAGCGCGGGGCGGATTGTTGGCCTGACCAGGCAGAAAGCCGAGCGTCGCCAGCACGACATCGACGGCCTCAACAACGGCGCCTGGGCGGTGGGCACGGCGGCGACGCTGGCGGCGGCGGCGGGCGTCTGGCTGCTGTGGCCGCAAAGCGATGTGGCACTTGCCGCGGGCCCGGACGGCGTGCAGATCGCCTTGCGGTGGAGGTAGTCATGGCGCGGTCAGCAGTCCAGCTCGCATGGATCGCCGCCGCAGTTCTGGCCGCCTGCGAGGGTGTCGTGCCGGAGCCGTGCCGCTTCGAGGACTCCGTGCGCAAAGGCGAGCAGTGCGGCCACAAGCCTGTCGTTCTCGACAAGTCAGATCTGCAGAGCATGACCCAAGTTGCTGCAACGACACTCGATGGTCCGCCGGTCTCAGGCGCCTGCACTTGCGGTGAGGACCCGAAGTTGCACTGCTCGCCGACGCTGGCCGGTGTCAAGGTCGCCGCCTTCTACCTCGACCGGCACGAGACAACCGTTGCAGAATACCGCGGTTGCGTGGCAAGCGGCTCCTGCACGCCGCCCTCTTGGACTGCCACCGGCTGCTGCGTCTATGGTTCCATGCTCGCGACGAAGGAATTGCTTCCAGTCAACTGCGTGGCTCCGGAACAGGCCAGCCAGTACTGCAAGTGGCGCGGCAAGCGGCTTGCAACGCGCGGCGAGTGGCAGGCAGCGTATCTGGCGACCTACGGAAACGGCACGCAACCATTCGGATTTACGTGCACAAACACGATGTTTGGTGACTGCGCAGCGTCTGACTGCGACCAGTCCCGCGTCCCTGAGCCGGCCGCTGGCAACCGCTGTCTGCCGGACGCCGCCAAGGGCCTGTGCGACCTGGCCGGCAACCTGCGCGAATGGACAGAGGAACCCGGCGCCGCGGACAAGCGCTACTTCTCTCACGGCGGCAGCTTCAAAGACGACTTGGGCGCCCTGCGGCGCTACTGCGAATTCGACGCGACCGAACCCAATCTCCAGACCGGGCACCTGACCGGCATCCGCTGTGCCGCGACATGGCCTCCCGCCGAGTAGCTGCCCTACAAAGTGCCCATCAGTTCACCACGATCGCGAATGCACAGCGTCTGGGTGCGCGCCGCATTTTCCGCCGCCCGCGCCTCGATGGCCTGCCGCAGCGGCTTGTCGACATGGCGCAACGAGATCGTCACCAAGTGTTCCGGAACGACCATGCGCAGCGCCGGCAAATAGCGTTGTAGCAACTGTTGCGCTTCCGGCGTAGCTCCGGCATCGGCTGCATGATCGAGGCATCCCATTGCGCCCAGAATCAGGATATCCAGATCGCGCAATGCGGCATGGTGCGCCGACCGATCCGGCAGCGCCACACGCCCCGTCGCCACCATGCATTTGCGCAACAGCGATTTGGCCACCAGGCGCAAAGCGTTGCGCCGCTCCTGTGAGCCATCTGAACTTGCACGCTTTTTCATCTCCTGTAGCAACTGCGCGAACCCGATTTCGCTGGCCAGATGCCGCCAACTCGCGGTCGGGGTCGCGATATCCACGTCCAACACATCGTCCGTCGCGCGCTCGAGCCGCGCCTCCACCTGCAGCGCCAATTCGGCTTCGTCGCCTTGCACTTCGCGAATGTCCACAGCCAGTTCGTCCAGCTTGTTGCGGGTCTCGCCAGCGCGCGCCGCCATGTCCTTCGCGGCCGTCTGCAGCGCTTCGAGGCAAGCGTCGTCCTCTCGCGCCAAATCGGCCGGATCCACGCCGCGCGCACTCCAACCAGGCAAGGCTGCTCGAACTGCATCGAATGCTTGCATTTCTCTGCGACGCTGCGCGCGGCGCGCACAAGGACTGTTGCGCCCTGTCGCTGCAGCCAATTCCGGCACATCTCGCGCCGATTGGTGGCGATTGCGCAGCAAACGATCGATCTTGCGCAGAACGGCGTCCACATGCTCATCTGTCGCGATTTCGGCCAACCGCGCGCCGTCGCTGCCCACACCCGCAGCTCGTTGGGCTAGGCTGTCGCTGATCTGCTCGACTTCCGCCACCTCACAACGCGCCAGCAAGACTGCCGCACGCCACAGGACCGGCACCAAGTCCGTCGAGTTGCGTGGCTGCAGCGCCTGATGCCACGCGACGTGCGCGGCGGTCTGCTCCGCGTTGCCGGTCGCTGCCACGGTCGCCGCGACTACGTCAGAATACCGAGCGCGCATGGCTGGTTGGAGCTTCCGCACGGCGACCAACGCGGCCGCCGCGTCATCCGCGGCCAGGGCTGCGCGCGCGACCTGCACCAGCAGCGCTTGCGACAATTCGCAACCTACGCCGCACGATTTCGCCGAGGAGCGCAAGGCATCGATGTAGGCCTGCGCTGCTGGCACGGGACGGTCTTGCTGCAGTTCCGCAAAGGCGGCGAGAGCGTGACCACGCACGCCAGGGCCCATGCGCGCCAACACCGCCAGCAAAGGTGCCGCGGCAGCCAGGTCGCCGGCATCGAGCGCGGCATCGACGGCAAGCAGGCAGGCTTCTTCGTCGGGTGGAGTTGCGGTACAGCCACGCGCAAAAATGCGCGGTGCCGCCGGGGCTGGCGCAAACGCCCGTGCTGTCTCGCGATAGCCGCGCAGCGCCCACGCAAGTTGTTCCGTCTCGGGACGATCCGCGATCGCCAGGTAGCGCGGCTGCGCCATCGAAGGCAAGCCGAGTTCGAGCAGCGCATCCGCTGCCAGGAGTTCCTCTTGCGCACCGGCACATGCCGCGTCGAGGCACCCAGCGACGGCGGCCAAGGCGCACTGCGGGCATCCGGCGAGCAGGGCGCGGGCGGCGCGGTTGCGCGGGGCGTCGGCCGGAGCATTTGCCAGTCGTTTCCACGCGTCCTGCCTCACCGCGTCGCTGCCGGTACCGTGCACGGCTGGATTTGCCGGTACCTGCAGCGCCTGCTCCAAGCGCGCGACAAGATCGCTCTCGATCTGGGATGATCCGTTGATCGCAAGCTTCAGCAATGTCCGCGGCATGCCGGCAGCCAGCAGAGGCACGAGGTCGCGCACCCACAGGTAGGGCACCGGAAACCAGTCTGGATGTTGTTGAGCAAGCTTGGCACCTTCGCCTTGGTTCTGCACCAGCCGCGCCAGCTTGTCGGGCAGCGGCACCGTCTCGGGCTCGACGTAGCTGCCTGTCGCCATGCGATCCCAGGCCTCCTGCTGCCGGCACGATTCGATGGCGCCAGGATGCGCAACCAGCGACGGCGCCGCGCTCAACATATCGATGGTTTGCACGATGTTCTGCAGGCACTTGGTGTCGCGCACGCGCACGGCCATGCCCAGCGCCGCCAGTGTCCACGCGTCAGGATCTTGGCTGATCAGCAGAAATTCCGTTTGCGCCGGCAGAATGACGCGCGGCGGCAGCGGTGCTTGAATGCGGTGACTACTCCAGTACTTCGGCTCGGCCAGCGCGCGGCACGTCGAGCGCACGAGTTGGGCCTTGCGCGCACACGCCGTGGTCGGTTGCTCGGCCGTCACCCAGGACAATTCTGGCTGAAGTTGCACGTCTTCCGCGGCGACCAGGCCGCTGCTGCCGCCGAATCCGGCTTCGAACCAGAGATTCTCGCCATTGTCCGCCGTGTACATGCCGAGGATTTCGATGTCCTCGCCCTGGGGTAGCACATGGATCGACGCAATACTGCCTGCGCGCGTTGGCGTTGCGTTGCGCGACGCTGGATACGCTTCAGTCCACACCAGCGTACGCCCGTGCCAACCCGGCACGCGGCAAAATGGCCCCGGCGCCGTGTACCACGCCGCCGCCTGTGGCTGGCAAGTCAGCCCCAACTCGCGGCGCGCAACAACACCAGGCATGCCGGCCACATAAGTCAGCGCCAGCGGCCCCCAACGTTCGCACACGAGCACCGTCGTTCCCGGAGCCAACTCCGTCGCATGATCGAGCACGGACGTGACGCCGCTGATTCGATTCAGTTCGATCCACAAGGCCCCCTGCTGCGACACGATCGCCGTCTGGCACGAGGCCATGGTCAGCGGCAGCGAAGGCGACGGCAGGTCGGCTGACGCAAGCAACCGGCGCGGGACCACCTCACCGAAAGCAACGAGACGCAAATCGCCCGCCACCTCGGCGCGCTGGTACAACTGCCCGCAAAGACGCACTGTTCCGCACGAACGCAAGGTCGCCTGCGTCGTCTCTGCTACGGGCGCCCGCAGCGGCTGCGGGCACTTGCCCTTGGTCGGCACCTCGAAGGCGTGCGGCGTATTCGTCGTCCACATGCCCGGCGCGCAGGTGTCGGCGCGCGCCTCGACCGGCAGCATGAGCAGCGCGAGAAAGACGAATCGCAGCGACGTCATTTCGTCTTGACTTCGCAGGTCTGGTCTGGGTCTGGGTCGCAGATACACTTCTTGCTGAACGGGTAGACCAAGCCAGTGTTGGTCTTGTAGTCCTGTAGTTGCGTCGCCAAGGTGGTGAGAACCGAGCTGATCGGAGTTTCACAGCCCGGTTTTTCGCTTTTGCAGTCCACATAGCCGCACTCACAGCCAGCCCAGTTATCAGTGAGTTCGTATGGTGCAGCGGTGCCTGGTACAGGTTCGTAAGCGCCGCATTTCTGACCCAGGGACGAGAAGTTCTCCGCCTGACACTTGCCGTCTTTGCAGGACCCGAACGTCGTCTGCGCAGCATCACCGCTCTGCTCTTTGACGTGCCAGGAGGCGCACTGACCGTCGAACGCCGCACTGCAAGTTGGCCACTTTGACTTGGAACAGCAACCATCCGCGTTGAGGAATTTATCGACGCCGCAGGTTCCGTCCGAGGTCAGGCAAGTGTTGGCCGCGCAGCACGCCGCCCCGCCTGAGGTTGAACAATTGACCTTGCCCTGCTTCACGCAATCGTTCTCGCATATTCCGCCGTCCAAACACGCCGTGCATCCGGACGACTTGACATACTCGCACTTCTCCTCGCAGCCGGTTCCCACCGCCACGCACTTCCCGTCGCAACTCGCGTAGCCTTTGTCGCAAACGCACTTGTAGTCGAGACATTTTTCATGCTCTTTGCACGACTTCTTGCAGTCGCCGCAGGTCTCTTTCTGGCTGAGGTCTGTCTCGCAGCCATCCGCCAGGGTATTGTCTGGGCTTGGACAATGCATCCACCCCTTCTTGCACGTCGCAGCGCACAAGCCCTTCGAACACGTGAGCCCCTTCTTGCCCCCATCCACGTGGGTCGTGTTGGTGATGACGTCCTCGCACTTCTTCTTGCAGTCACCGCAGTTATCGACGTCCGTGTCCGTCTCCGTACACTTCGCAATGCCCGACTCGCAGTTCGCGTGGTAGCCCGCCCGGCATGTCAGCTTGCAGCGCCACGAGGTTGCATTGTCGGCGGCCACTTCCTTCCCGTCTTTGTAGCCTTGGCAACTGCCGTACTTCACTCCCGGGTAAATCGTCTCGCTGAAGCAGATATCGTCACAGCCTGTGCAGGCCGCGTCCTTGTGAGCGTCCGTGCAAGTCCCCGAGCAGAAGAACTTCTTCGGGTCGCCGCCGCACTTGTCAGGCCGGCACGCGCCGTTCTCGCAGACGAGTTCGCCAGCCGCGCTCGGCTCCTTGCCGCAATCGTGGCCGCACTTGCCACAGTTCTTCTTGTCAGACTGGACATTGGTCTCGCAACCCGGCGCGCCAAGGCAGTCCATGTATGGGGGAACGCAGGACAGTTCGTCCGGCGCGACACAATCGGCGAGTTCCTTCTTCGACGTGAGGCTGCCATCGCCGGTGCCACCTTTGGCCGATGTGCGGCACTCGTAGTAGCACTCGAAGTGCTTGACTATGGATTCGCCGGGGGATTTCGTGGTGGCAGTGCAGTCGCTCGGCGGGTCAGCCTTCTGGCAACTGTCTTCGCAAACTCTTTGGACGTTCGTATTGTCGCCGCCGCACGGCTTTCCGCCGTCGCCGCAGTTCTTCGAGGTATTCAGCGGGGTCTCGCAGCCCTCCAGGCTCTCGAAATCGCCCCAGCCCGAGACGCAAACGGTCGCACCCGATTCGGTCGTCGCCATCTGGCATGTACCTGCGATGCACTTGCCGACGGCGTGCGCGTCCAAGAAACGCTTGCCGCAGTCGTCGCCACAATCACTGCAGTTCTGATCCGTTCCGATGGTCGTGTACTTGTCCTTCGCCCCTGCGGTCGCGCTTGGGCAGTACTTGTGATTCGCATCGGGCGCTTGCCAGCACGCACTGCCGGCCGCGAGGCAGATGCAGGCTTCAGCGCCTTTGCCAGCATCCGATGCCGAGGGGCAGGCGACCTGCGGCGTGCTCTGCAGGACACAGAATTGCCCGATGGGACATGCGTCGTTCGCCGTACACTCCAAGACGCAACGCTGCTCGCAGACACAGTCAGGCGTCGGACTCTTGGCCGGACCCGCAGCGGGGCAGGCCATGCTCGGCGAGGACTTCTGGACGCATGCGCCGCTGACGCAGTCCCCATCACTCTTGCATGACGCGCGGCCCCACGATGTGCACCGCAACCCGTCCCCGCAGACCTGCTGCCCAGGCCCACAGAGGCGGCACAACGCTGGATGCGTGATCAACGCCTCCTCACGAACCCTACGGCCTGGCAAGTCGGAGCACGCCGCAGCCGTGCACGCAATGGCCAGCAAGACATGCGCGGCCCACCTCATCGTGCCGCTCCCTGGCCTTGCAATGCCCTGAACTCAGGCGATTCATCTAGCGCACCGACGCGAGGCGCAGCCGGCGGCAGCGGCGGCTCATGCGGGCGCTCCGGCGGCGCCAGAAACAAGAGCGCGATGCCGGCAGCCACCAGCGGAATGCCGATCGCCAGCGCGGTCACCGCCACCGAATCGGCGCGATCCGCCTTGTCCAGCACCGCAGGATCGCCTTTGGCATTCTTCTTCCATTCGCTCGACAGCCACAGGTTTCCGCCGCCCAGACCGGACGCCGCCACACCACCCGCCAGCACGCCGATGCCGGTGAACAGCACCGTGCGCCGTGAGACTTCGTTGTCCACGCCCATCGTCATGCCGCACTGGGCTGTCCAAGGCGCGCACGGTCCGCCGCACGCTGTCAGCGCAGCAAGGCTCACGGCCAGCAGCGAGCAGCGCATCACGTGCCGCGCAGCAGGATACGCCCCATTCACGGATTGCATTTCTGTGTACCTCCAGGGGTCAGCGCGCACTTGGTGAGGCCACCGGCACACAACGTCGTGCAGTCAGGACACATGTATGCCAGGTTGCCAGACGGCACACAGACCGCTGCCCCGCCCATGGGCTGGCACGGCACGAAGCCCGGCTTGCACACGCATTGTCCATTGATGCAGGTCTCGCCCGCAGCGCACGCCCCGCAGTCATTGCACATCTGGCTGGCCGGCACCGGCGTGCAAAGCGTGAGACCGCTGGCTTTGACGCACGGGTAAAGTCCTTGCTTGCACACACACTTGCCGCCTTGGCAGACCTCGTTGGCGGCGCAGACCGTTTTGTCACATCCGCAGTTCTTCGGATTGCTCAAATTGGCGTTGACATCGCAGGTGCAATCGCCGACGCCGCTCGCATTCGGTTCGCACAGATAACCCTTCTTGCACGGCCCATTGCAGTTGCAGTTGTCGGCGTCGGATTTGTGCTGGCTGGGTTCGCAACAGGACGCCGGCGAACACTTCGCGCCGCACCATTGCTCGCCATCGGGGCACACGCAACTGCCACTGACGCAAATCCGGCCGGTATCGACGAACTTGCACGACTCGACACAGCCGCACAGTTCATTGTCGTTGGCGTGATAGACATGGTCGCACTTGCAATGCCCTGCCAGACAGAGATTGCCAATTCCGCACGGCCCGTTGCAGCCGCAGTTGTCGGCGTCGGATACGTGCTGCGAGGCGTCGCACTGACACTGGCTGGCAACGCAGAGCAAACCTGCCGTGCACGGCCCGTTGCACCCACAGTTCGCCGCGTCGGAGATGTGTTTCGTAGCGTCACAAAGGCAATACGCCGTGCTGGCCAACTGACACTTTTCGTCTTCCTTGCAGCGCACATAGCCAGGCAAGCACAAGCACCGGCCGCCTGAGCACGCCTCCTGTTCGGCGCAAGGTCCGTTGCATCCGCAATCGAGGCTGTAGTCCTGCGTGGTGAATGGATCGCATACGCACTTGCCACTGGAACACTTGGTCTTGGCGCCCGTGCAGACATCGACGCAGCCGCATGCCAGCGGGTTATTCATGTTTTCCGCGGCATTGCACGTGCACACCCCCATCAGGCATTTGTCGCCGGCCGCGCAAGCGCCCATGCAACCACAATTCGTCCTGTCACTCAGGTGGTTCGCTACGAAGCAGGTCGCGCCGTCGCTGCACATCGCGCCGTCCGGCACTGGACCGCGGCAGCCGCAGTTGCCCGGGTCGGTTGTGTGTTCGGACGGCATGCAACAACTGCCGACCGAGCAGAGCTGGCCGGTTTCACACGCGCCCTTGCAATTGCAGTTCGTCGGGTCGCTCTTGTGCTGGGCCGGATCGCAACGCGGGGCGTCGGCGCACGAAGCGGCCAGAAGCAGACAGCAGAGCCAAATGATGGCCGCCGCCCATCTTGCTCGGCGGGTGGCCGAACCGGGCCATGTCCTGACGCCAGTGAAGATCTCGCGAGCCGCGAGCGTGCCCATGTTACCCCTCTGCGCGCCGGGCTCAGACGCGGCGCGAATCTTGGCTGTCCGCCGGAGAAGTGTCAACGCTGCCGTGCGCAGCTACCGGGGATCTCGTCCGCCAATACTCCGACACTCCCTGACGGCTGCGTGTGTTGCCGCATGCATCTGGCCACGTGCTTCGCGGTGTCCGGGCGAACTCGCCCAGTTCAGCGCGGTTGACGCTGCTGGCCGGCCGGCGCAGACTGCACCGCGCCTGCCGCCACCGCGCCTCCATGGCGCATCCACCGGTTGCAGGCGCCAGCATCCCCATCGCACGCGGCACACGACACGGTACATCGCGCCGCAAGATCGGAGGTTTTCGCGCATGTCCTCGGCCTCGCCCAGTCGCCGCAGATGCCCGATCTGTGGCACGGAGACGGAAGCCGATTACTGCGAGCAGGACGGCACCCGCACGCTGCACCTTGGCAACGTCACGCGGGATCCGCTGCGCTTCCAGCCCGGCGACTTCGTGGCGCGTCGCTACCGGATTCTGCGAGCAGTCGGTCGCGGCGGCTACGGTGCGGTCTATGCCGCCGAGCACACGGGGACGCGCCAGCTTGTAGCCGTCAAACTCCTGACGCTGGACCCCAACGCGGCTGGCGCGGAGATGGTGCGGCGCTTTTTCCAGGAGGCGCAAATCACGGCGCAGTTGCGCGCCGAGAACACCGTGCGGCTGTTCGACGTCGATCAGGATGACGGCGGTTCCGTGTTCTTGGTCATGGAGTTGCTGGAGGGCCCGACACTGGAGCAGGTGCTGCGGACGGCCCATGAGGAGGGGACATTCCTCAGCGAAGCGCAGGCGCTCAACGTGGCCATACCGGTGCTGCGCAGCCTGGAGGAGGCCCACAGAAGAGGTCTGGTTCACAGGGATCTCAAGCCTGCCAATATCGTCCTCGCCAAGACCGATGAGGGCGCCGAACTGGTCAAGGTCGTCGATTTCGGCATTGCTCGCACCCGCGACTCGTCGCTGACGACGGCCGGAAAGACCATGGGCACGCCCACCTACATGAGCCCCGAGCAATGCGAGGGCACGGCGTTGGATGGGCGCAGCGACCTGTACTCGCTCGGTGTGATTCTCTGGCGGTGTGTGGTCGGCGAACCGCCGTTCGCCCACGAATCGCCGCTCGGCCTGATGTACCAGCATCGCCATGCGCCTGTGCCGGATCTGCGCAGCCTGGCGCGGGTGCCGGTGTCGGATGGCTTCGTGGCCTGTGTCGAGCGGCTGCTGCGCAAGGACCCCGAAGCGCGGTTCCCGAACGCGACCGCGTTGCGGGCGGTACTGGAGGCCGTGCTGGGCGGTTCGTCAGCCGCCGCTCTGCCCTGGCCGCCAGAAGCGAGCCCGGTCGCCTTGGACGAAACGCCGACGAACCGCCTGACCTCCGCGTACTCCGTGCGATCCTCCCAAGTCGCGCCACTTTGCCAGGCGCCTGCAGCGCCTGCGCCCAGCGAGTTGACGGGCTGGCTGGAGCCTGACGACGTAGCCGAAGACGCCGGGACCGCAGCGGATGATCCCCTGCCGCGCCTGCGCACATGGCCGCGAATGGTGACCGTCCTGGCTGCGGTGGTCGGGCTGGGTGCCCTCGGCCTGTGGGCGCGCACCGAGGCGCCGATGCCAGGCAAGATTGCGACGGCGCAAGCGTCTTTGACCCCAACCGCCCCGGACGCAGGTGCCGCTGCCGGGCCCCTGCCGGACATCGCCAGCGGCCTGCCGGCCGAGGCGCAAGCTGTGCCGGCAGCGCCGGGCGGCGCCGCGCCGGATGCCGATGCGGGCCGCACCGCCAAGACCGGGCCACGTGCGGCCAGGACGGCTGTCCAGCGCACTGCGGCCGGGGCGGCTGCCGAGAAAAGTCCTGTCGCCAACGAAGGGTTCATACGCGCAACCGCTCCGGGCAAGGCAGGCGTATCGCGCGCTGAGCAGCGGGCGTCAGCTGACAAAGCGGCAGCAGACAAGGCGGCAGCCGACAAAGCCGCAGCTGACAAAGCCGCAGCCGACAAAGCCGCAGCTGACAAGGCCGCTGCAGACAAAGCCGCTGCAGACAAAGCCGCAGCTGACAAAGCCGCTGCAGACAAAGCCGCAGCTGACAAGGCCGCCGCCAGGGCCGCCGCGGAAAAGGCCGTTGTGCAGAAGGCCCTTGCCGATCAAGCGGCCGCCGAAAGAACCGCCGCGGCCAAGGCGGCCGCAGCCCGGGCACTCAAGGCATCGCGCGACGCGGAATGCCGTTCACGCAAGGCGTGCGAGCGCCACGGCCTGTGCACGAGCAGCGGCCCGCGGTGCATGGCGGTATCCGATAAGGACTGCAAGGAATCCCAGGAATGCCGGTTGGGTGGCCGGTGCCGGGCCGATCGCGGCGCCTGCATCGAATAGGCGTCTCTGCCGCGGCCACGATCACAGCCGTTCACCATCCGCCCGCGCTGTGTTAGCTTGACCGCCAGCCACTTGGCCACCAGGGAGCGCAGCCATGACCCGCTTGTCCTTCGCCCTTCTCGCCATCAGTTTCGCGGCAGCTTGCGGCACCAACGTCGGTGCTGGGGCCTTGGCGGCTGCCGACACCGATGTCGACGGCGCGACCGACGCCGCTCCGTATGTGATGGACATCGTTCTGCCCTCGATCGGCAAGCCGTGCGAGCCGGGTGCGCTGCCTGTGTGCTCCAAGACGGCCTCGGCGGTCATCCAGTGCGACCCGGCGACATCGAAGTGGACACCGAAACTCTGTGCCGACGGCTACTGCACGTTGAGCCTGTCAGGCGGCCACTGTGTCGGCGGCAGCACTGCCGATGTGATGAATGATGCGCCATTCTTCCCTGAAGATATGCCGACTCAGCCAGACGCGCCGGTCCTCGATATGCAGCCCAGTGGCATCCAACTGGAGTGGCTGCTGCCCAAGACCGGGACCGTCTTCACCTGCAAAGACGACGCCGACGGCAACCCCGTCGGGTTCGGCCCCATCCACGTCGTCGTGCGCGTCGTCGGCGACAGCGACAAGAAGGTGCACAAGCTCGTCTTCAATCAGAGCCTCGGTTTCGCCGGAGTCATGTACGCCGATGTCAAGGACACGCCGGATGGCCGCGTCGCCGAGGCTGACTTCAAGACCGGCTACGACGACTCGGGCTATGCCGAATTCGCTTTGTCGGCGAGCGCCGATCCGCTCGACGGCCTGGGCGCCGGGATCCAGGCGCAAGTCCACCTGGTCATGAAGCTCAAGAGCTGCCTGAACCCGGCTGGCGATGGTTTTCTCTGCGATTGTCCGTAGCGGATGCGCGAATCTTGCGCGGCTACCGCGCTCCCAGGTCCGCCTCGTCCTCGTCCGCCAACTGCCCCGCGCGATCCAGGCGATCCGAGAACGGCTTGTCCGTGTATTTGTCGACGATCTTGTTGAAAGTCGCCTCCATCTTCTTTTTGATGCCGTTCTCCATCGACTGGCAGGTCTTGTCCCACTCCTTGCTCTCCTGATCCTTGAGCCGCTCGAGCGCCTTCTTGGAATCGCCCCACTCGCGCAGCGACGACGGATTCTTGATCTTCAAATCCAGCGCTTCATATTGAGGACCGTATTTCTTGTCCATGTTCTGCGCGCACTTGGCAAAAGCCAGCGTGTCGGGGTGCTCGGCATCCTTGGGGTCACGCGTGCAGCTGTGGAAATTGAACTGCGTCTTGAACGCCACCTTGGCCGGCGCCTTCGAGGACAACTGGCTCTTCTGCGCGCGCACGCCATCGCCGCCCGAGACATCGCGCAAGGTATTCCACGATTGGCCCGCGCGATCCGGGCTCGACATCAGGAAGGGCTCGCTGCCGACCCAGATCACCGAGCCGGGAATCGGGTTGGTCCACATGCCGAGCCAGGCATCGGCATCGCAGCGGTCGCCCACCGAGACGCTCGCGTAGGTCGTCTGCGACATCGGCAGCTTCTCGCGTGGCCAGCCGACCACGGCATAGCGCACGCCATTCTTGCTGCCGGCGAATGTAAGCCCCATGCCGACATGCACCGGCGCGGCCTTGAGCATGCACACGCCTGAGACGCGCTGGTACGGCGCCCCCCACCAGCCATAGCGCTGCAGCGTGCCATGGCTCTTGGCGCTGACATCGAAGTTGTCGATCTTCTCGCCGCCGGTCCAGCCTTTCCATTGGGTGTAGATCGTGTAGCACCAGTCTTGCTTGCCGGCGAAGTCGATCTCCAACGCCTTGCCGGTCGAGGCGCCGCTCTTGACGCTCTGACCATCCAGCACCTTGGCCAGCGCCGGGCCGGCATCGTCGCTTTCGCGCAGCGCATTGGTCACTTGGAAGGCCGTCAGCTTGCCCTCGTAGTACTTGACCGCCTGCGGGCTGGCCGCCTTGACCTGACCGATCGCCGCCTGCAGCTTGCCCATCAGCTCGCTGCCGGCCGGCGTGTCGTTCTTGTCCAGGAACTCGTCGATAGCCTTCACGGCCCGGTTGGCATCGCCCGACACTTTCGCGAGTTGCTTGGTCTGCTCTTGCTGGCGCGCCTTGCGCTGGATCTCCGCGGCCCGCTCCTCGATCTTGGGATTCTCCGCGCGCAGCCGCACGCCTTCCTGCTTCCACCACGTCACCGCCGACTCCATGCCCGGCGCCGCACCGAGTTTGGCCGTCGTGTCGTCCATGGCCTGCAATTGCGCCGCCGACGCCATCTTGCCGACCTTGTGTTGCGCCAGGACAGCGCCGCGTGCGGCCGAACAGGCCTGCTGCAACCGCGCGTTGCCGATGCTGGTCTTGAGCTTGGCGATGTTGCCAGCGACCACGTCATAGTCGGCGCCCGCGATCTTGAGGCTCGACCCCATGTCGCCCTCGGCCTTTTTCGCCACGGCCTCAGCCTCGTCGATGGCTTTGAGTTCTGCGGCGGCATTCTCGCCGAACTGCCGCGGCAGCTTGTCCATGCCGCGCTGCACGTCGGTGTTGATCTCCTGAAGTTTCTTCTTCGGGTCAAAGCCGGGCAACTTGACGCCGCCACCGAGCTTGAAGCCGAACTGCGCGGCCGCTGGGACTGCCCACGACAGCGCGAGCACGGAGACAAGGATCGCAAGTGTAACTGTGGATATATGTTTCATGATCGTTCCTGCAAGGCCATCGCGGCGGCGCCGATTGTAAGGCACTGTGTGCAACAGGGGAAGGCTTGTCAGCGCATCGCGGCAATGAAACGCCGCGATGAACCCATCGGGACCCATGACGATCGCTGTGAGATTCCCGCGACCGCCATGCAGGGATATCGTCTACGCATGCAGGGATATCGTCTACGCATGCAAGGATATCGTCTACGCATGCAGGGATATCGTCTACGCATGCAGGGATATCGTCAGCGCATGCAGGGATAGGCTCGGCGCATGCAGGGATATCGTCTGCGCATGCAGGGATATCGTCTGCGCGTGCGCCGTCTCTGTCCCGCGCCGACTCGGTGAGAGAGGGACCGCCGCCACGGTTCCGACAACACGACGCGCGCCCAGGCGACTTTGCGATGGCCGTGCCCCCCTGCGCAAGCCTTGGTCGACAGCCAGCCGACCCAGGTATAAGCTCCCGCGCGCGAACCGGCGGCTCCTCGCCGTGCCCTTCCCCGGTCGCGCCACCTGCCTCCTAGGAGTCCCCACCATGAAGCCTCAAAAGCACATCGTCCTCGTCGCCGGCAAGCGCACCCCCTTCGGTTCCTTTGGCGGATCCCTCAAAGACATCACCGCCACCGACCTCGCTGTCTCCTGCAGCAAAGCCGCGCTCGAATCCATCGGCGCCACAGGAGCTGTCGTCGACGCGGCGTTCTTCGGCAACGTCTGCCAGACCCAGCAGGACGCCATCTACCTCGCGCGCCACATTGCCCTGAAGTCCGGCGCCGGCGAGCAGGTGCCCGCTTTGACGCTCAACCGCCTGTGCGGTTCCGGCTTCGAGGCCATTGCCCAGGCTGCCGCCGCCATCGAGCTGGGGCAGGCCGAGGTCTGCCTCGCCGGCGGCACCGAGAGCATGTCGCAGGCTCCGCACATCGTGCGCGGCGCGCGCTGGGGCTTCCCGCTCGGCCAGGCACCGAAGATGGAAGACTCGCTCTGGTCCTCGCTGACGGACACCATGACCGGCATGGCCATGGCCAACACGGCAGAGAAGGTCGGCCGCACCTGGAACATCAGCCGTCAGGACTGCGACGATCTCGCGCTGGCGTCGCAGCAGCGCTACGCAGCAGCACTCGCGGCGGGCGTCTATGACGCGGAGATCGCGCCGGTCACCGTGCAGACGCGCAAGGGTCCGGTCGACATCAAGAAGGACGAACACCCCAAGCCCGACACGACCATGGAAGGCCTGCAGAAGCTCAAAGCCGTGTTCGAAAAGGATGGCATGGTCACCGCCGGCAACGCGTCGGGCATCGTCGACGGCGCCGCGGCGGTCCTCGTCACCACGGCAGAGCGCGCCAAGAAGGAAGGCTGGCCGATCCTCGCCACGTTCGTCGCCAGCGCGGCGGTCGGTTGCGACCCGACCATGATGGGCATCGGCCCAGTGCCGGCCATCCGCAAGGTGCTGGCCGACACCGGCCTGACGCTGGGCCAGATCGATATCTTCGACATCAACGAGGCGTTCGCGGCGCAGTACCTGGGCGTCGAAAAGGAACTCGGTCTCGACCGCGCCAAGACCAATATCCACGGCGGCGCCGTCGCACTCGGCCACCCGCTGGGCGCTTCGGGCACGCGCATCACGCTGCACCTGGCCCTCGAACTCACCAAGCGCGGCAGCGGCTACGCCATCGGCAGCGCGTGCATCGGCGGCGGCCAGGGCATGGCCATTCTCCTCAAGAAGTAGGGCATCATGATCACGAGCGACTTCTCGAAGTCCCTGGCCATCGGCAGCATCGCCCCGGACTTCGAGCTGCGCTCGACCAGCGGCGCGACCGTCCGCCTGTCCGCCTCTAGTGGGCCGGCGGTCGTCTTCTTCACCTGCAACCACTGCCCCTATGTCATCGGCTGGGAAGGCAGGGCGCAGGCGCTGGCCAAAGCGTTCGCGGGGCGCGTCGCGTGGTTCGGCATCAACGCCAACGACGCGGCGCGCTACCCGGACGACAGCTTCGAGCGCATGGTCGAGAGGGCCCGCGGCGGCCTGCCCTACACCTACCTGCACGATCCGACCCAAGCGACGGCGCACGCGTGGGGCGCGCAGGTCACGCCGGAGTTCTTCGTGTTGGACGCGCAGCACCGCGTGGCCTATCACGGACGGCTGGACGCGTCGCACAGCCATCCGGCAGCGGGCGGCGAGAACCTGCTGCGCGCGGCCATCGAAGCTGTGCTTGCGCAGCGCCAGCCGACGGTCACTGAGGCGAGCATCGAAGGGTGTTCGGTGAAGTGGCTGGCTTAGGCGCTCGAATTGCGAAAGGGATCGTGACCCGAAGGGCCGAAACACCGGAGGTGGTTCGGTCGCCGCGCAGCGGCGATAGAGCCCGGTCCGGCCGCATCGGCCGGATTCGCCCAGAAGACGATGGCGCCTGCATGCGCCGAAGGCCTCCACCTTGAAAAAACACGTCAAGCCCGCCGCCCTCACCCTCTTGCCGCTCGGCGGCGTCGGCCGCATCGGCATGAATGCCATGTTGCTCGGCTGCGGCGAGGACTTCCTGCTCCTCGACTGCGGCGTCATGTTCCCCGAGGCCGATCAGATCGGCGTCGATGTCGTGCTGCCTTCGCTCGAAGTGCTGGGTCGTTACAAGAACAAGATCAAGGCCATCGTCTGCACGCACGGCCACGAGGACCACATCGGCGCCCTGCCCTACGTGCTGCGTATCCTGCAAGTTCCTGTGTATGCAACGCGTTTCACCTCGGCCCTGATCCAGCACAAGCTCAATGAGCACGCGATCGACGCCGATTTGCACGTGATCGGTCCTGGCAAGCAAGCCAAGGTTGAGCCTTTCACCATCGACTTCCTGCGCGTGACGCACTCGATCCCGGACTGCGTGTCGCTCGCCATCCGCACGCCCTTGGGCAACGTGCTCTTCACCGGAGACTTCAAGATCGAGGAGGAATTGCGCGACGGCACGACATTCGACAGCGAAGGATTCAAGGCCTTTGGCGATGAAGGCGTCATGCTCATGATGGCCGACTCGACCAACGCCGAAGTGCCCGGCTGGTCCGGCGCTGAAGCCCGCGTCGGCGAAGCCTTGAAACTCGCCTTTGCCGATTGCCCAGGCCGCGTGCTGGTCGGCCTCTTTGCCTCGAACATCTACCGCTTGCACTCCGTCGTCGATGCGGCGCGCGAGACCGGGCGCTACACCGCCTTGCTCGGTCGCTCGCTCGACAACTACGTGCGCGCTGCCAACAGTTGCTCGGACATGCCGTTCGACGCCGACGACCTCATCGACATCAAGGACATCGACAAGTACGACGACGACGAGATCTGCGTCGTCTGCACGGGTTCCCAAGGCGAGCCGCGCGCGGCGCTCGCGCGGGTGGCCAACGGCACGCATCCGACCGTCTCGGTCCAGCCCAAAGACACGGTGCTGATGAGTTCGCGCCAGATTCCCGGCAACGAGCGGCGCATCCACCAGATGCTCAACGACTTTGCCCGGCGCGGCGCGCATGTCGTCTACGAGCGCAACAACCACGCCATCCACGCGTCGGGCCACGCCTACGCGGACGAGCTGAGCCAGTTGCTCAAGTGGGTGCGGCCGCGCTTTTTCGTCCCGGTGCACGGCGAATACATGTTCCTGCAGCGTCATGCGGATCTGGCGTTGGCGGCGGGCGTGCAGGACACGTTGCTGATCGAGAACGGCACGCTCTTGGAGGTGCAAGCCAATGGCATGCGCAGCGGCGACCTCATCGACTGCGCGCCGTGGTACGCGGACGGGACGGTGGTGGGCGATGCCGACAGCCTGGAACTCAAGTCGCGCGCGCAGTTGTCGTGGAACGGTGTGATCGCCGTGTCGTTTGAACTCAAGCGCATCGGCAAGCGGGTCGCAGGCACCGTGCGCGTCAAGCCGTTCGGCGTCTACCAGGCGCAGGGCCAACTGACCGAGGAATTGGAGCACGCGCTCGACACCTGGCTGGCGGGTTTGGATGTGTCCATGCCGACTTCGGCCATCGAAGGTCAGGCGATGCAGCAGGTGCGCAAGTTCTGCAAGCGCTTCACGACGCGCAAGCCCGTGGTGCTGCCGTTCGTGCAGTGGCTGGATGCGGAGGACGAGTGAGCGTGCCTTCGGCCAAACGCACGGGCCGCGAAGTGCGCGTCGCGGGGGCGAAGTTCATCGCTTCGGTGTCCGGCATCGGCGAAGTGCCCGCCGGGTCGGCAGAGTTCGCGCTGTGCGGCCGCTCCAACGTCGGCAAGTCGTCGCTGATCAACGCTTTGAGCAACCAGCGCCAGCTCGCGCGCGTGTCCAAGACGCCGGGGCGCACGCAGCGCATCAACTTGTTCGATGTCGACCTGAGCACGGGGCAGACGATTCGCCTCGTCGACCTGCCGGGTTTCGGTCACGCCGAAGTGCCGGGCGCCGTGCAGCGCCAATTCTCGCCGATGATCCAGGCGTATTTGTTGGAGCAACCGGCGCTGCGCGCAGTGCTGCTGCTGGTCGACGCGCGCCGCGAGCCGGACCCGGATGCCATCGGCTTTGCCGAGTGGCTGACCGGCAACCACGTGCGCGTGGTGATCGTCGTGACGAAGTCGGACAAGGTGCCCAAGACCGAGCGCTTCCACGTGCAAGAGAAGCTGCGTCTCGCTTTTGGCCTGCGGGAACGCCCGCTGCTGTGCAGTGCGCAAGACGGTGACGGTCTGCCGGATTTGCTGCGCCTGCTGCGCGATGCAGATGGTCACGCCCATCGAGCCAAGAAGGCGTGATGTCGACCGATTTCGCCAATCCAGCACCACGCCGGGCGCGCCGCACGGATGCCGCCGCGTTGGCGGAACTCGAGGCGCTCTGTTTCGGCGAACCGTGGAGTCTGACCAGCCTGGACGCCGAACTCGCGCCGGATCACGGCCGCGGATGGATCATCGAAGTCGGAGGCCAACTTGCGGCGGCGCTCGTCGGCTACCAGTTGTTCGAGGAACTGCACATCCACCGCGTCGCCGTGCGGCCCGCGCTGCGCCAGCGCGGTCTGGGAAGGCAGTTGCTGGATCACGCGCTGCAGGAGGCGCGCGACACCGGCGCTCAGGTGGCGCTGCTGGAGCTGCGCGCGGACAATGCGGCAGCCATCGCGCTCTACCGCACTGCCGGCTTCCAGGTGTACGGCAACCGGCGCCGCTATTACAGTGACGGAACAGATGCGCTGCTGATGCAAAAGGCTCTGTCATGAAAAGTGGTTGGTTGAGGCCTGGCATCTACGCCATCCTGGATACCGGGCGCCTTGGTTGGACGACGCCGGCGCGCTTCGAGCGCGAGTTGCCGACCTTGCTCGCCTATGGTTCGGCAGCGGCAGCCGCGGGCGCCTGTGCCCTGCAACTGCGCACGAAGTCGCTGCGGCCCGGTCACCGGCTGCGCGCACGAGCCTACGAAGCACTGCGCGACAAAGTGTCCAACTACCTTCCAGTCTTCGTGAATGACGATGTCGAAGCGGCGCAGGCCGGCGGGGATTGGCCCGACTGCGGCGTGCACCTCGGCCAGACCGATCTGCCGCCTTGGGAGGCGCGCGTGCTGCTGGGGGAAGAAGGGCGCATCGGCTATTCGACACACAACCTGGAGCAGGTCCTGGCGGCAGCGCATTTGCCCGTGGATTACCTCGGCTTTGGCCCGATTCACCCGACCACGTCCAAGCGCAAGCCAGATGCGTTCACGGGCTTGGACGCGCTGCGCGCGGCGGTCGCTGCGGCAAAGCAACCCATTGTTGCGATTGGCGGTCTGCAGGTGGGCGACATGGCCCGGGTACGGGCGACGGGCGCGCGAGCGGCGGCGGTCATCGGAGCCTGGTTGGGTCCGCAGCGTGCCCCGTTGCATCCAGACGAGGCAGGTCGGGCGCTGGCCGACCTGCACCGCGCGTGGGAGGCCGGCCAATGACCGAGGAGCTGTGGACCATCCAGCGAATTCTGCTGTGGACCCGCGACTATCTGGCCAAGACCGGTTCGCCGAGTGCACGCCTGGATGCGGAGTTGTTGCTGGCCGAAGTGATGAAGGTGCGGCGCCTCGACCTGCTGCTGCGCTTCGATCAGCCGCTGCAGAAAGACGAACTCGCCGGCTTCAAGCGGCTCATCCAGCGGCGCGCGAAACATGAACCAGTTGCCTACATTCTAGGCCGCAAGGAGTTCTACGGACTCGATCTTCACGTGGACCGCAACGTTTTGGTGCCTCGCCCCGAAACCGAGTCGCTCGTGGACGAAGTCCTCGCATTCCTGGGCAAGGATGACGCGCCAGCCGGCGATGTGCTCGATTTGTGCACGGGGAGTGGCGCCATTGCCCTCGCCATCGCCGACGCCGTGAAGAAGAAAGCCGCGAATCGCAAGGTTGTTGGCACCGACGTGAGCGCCGAAGCCTTGGCGGTGGCGCAAACCAATGGTGCGCGGCTTGGCCTGGAGGTGCAGTGGTTGGCGGGCGACCTCTTCGCTCCGATCACGGGGCGCCAGTTCGCGGCTGTGGCGAGCAATCCTCCCTACGTGCTGTCGGCCCGGATGTCGGCACTGGACGCCGACGTGCGCGACTTTGAACCGCATCTCGCGCTGGACGGCGGGCCGGATGGGTTGCACGTCTTGGGCCGTATCGCAGCCCAAGCGGGCGGCGCCCTGTTGCCCGGCGGACTGCTCGCCGTCGAGTTGGGCAGCCGCGGTCAAGGTGCGGCGATGGTGCAAGCCCTTGCCGATGCTGGCATGCCTGGCGGGCGTGTCGTGCCGGTTCTGGGCGGGCCGACGTCTCTGGTGCTGGCGCGACGGTAGCACGTTCAATGAGTTGCAAGAGTTCTGGCGTCTACGGCTGTCCCGCGCAGCGCCCCTGAACGCACTTGGAGCCCAACGGTGCCTTGCGTGCCGCGGTGCGCGCAGCATTGACGTACGCCGTCCGGCCGTCGCAGTCGCCGTCCGTCGCGCAACCGCAATTCGCGTACTCGGGCGCATCAAAGCAAAGCCAGCCGGTGGCGCACGTGCGCCGGGCAGACGTGCCGCACCCGACCAGTTTGGGGTCTTGAATGCTGCACGTCGCGCCGTTGCCGAACACTGCGACCTTGCTGCACAAAGGCGGAGTGGTGCTCGCGGGATCGGGAGCCTCGCCGGCTCCCGTGCATGCCGCGAGGGCCGTCGCCGCCCCAAGGATGAGGTTGCGCCAGTTCATCATTTCGGTTGCAGTCCCCAGCGATAAACCCCGAAGTCGGCCACGATGGCGCGCTCGTCGGCGCCCAGCGCGGCAAGGCCGCCGAAGTCGATGCTGTTGACCTTGATTTCCTCGGAAGGCTTTGTACCGACAGGGGATGCAAGGGTGTCGACGGACCATGTGCCGTGGTCGTACTTGCGCACCTGCCCTTTGGCCGCCACGGCCCAGGCGAGATCCGCGTTGACACCGGCGACACCGGAAAATCCTTGCGGCCACTGCATTTTGTCCTGCTTGACGAACGCCTTGCCGTCGAAAACCGCGACGTAGTCGGACGCCGAACCGCTGACGACGAAGACGCGCGATTTGGCGCCGAGCGCGGCAACGGGTTCGGAAGCCCAGAGTGCGGCAGGAATTTGCGCGACGGGCCATGCCTGCCAGACGCCGCCGCCAGTGCCGTGCAGGACGACGCCGCCGCCGCTCACGCTGGGCCCGCCGCCGATCCAGACATCGTCCTTGCCGCGCACGAAGACGCAGGAAAATCGCGCATCTGGTGCGAGCGCCGCGCCGTCGACTGCCTCGGTGATGCTGACGGTCTGGGGCAACCACGCGCTGCCATCCCAGTGCCAGGTGGCGGCTTGTTCGCCGACAGCCCAGACATCCTTGCCTGACGCGCCGGAGATGCCCGCGAATTGGACCGCGGGGGACGCGGGCAGTTCTTCGGCAAGCGTCCAATCTCCTGAACCATTGCCGCGCAACAGCGCATTTCCCTCGCCAGCGGCGAACACTTCGCCGTCCGCTGCGACCCAAACGGTGCGCAAGTTCGACGTTCCGATGTTGGTCGGCGAGAGATCGCTCAATTCGGTGCCTGCGAGACGCCACAAGTGCGCAGAAGTCCCAGCCATCCAATAGGTTCCCGGATGTGATGGATCGGCAGCGATGGCGCGCATCCTGGCTGCGGAGTTGGACGGATAGGCGACCCACTTGAGGACCGACGGCACACTTCCCGCATCGGCGGCCGCGTCGGGTAAGGCCGCAGCGTCCTTGGTGTCTCCCTGCGTGTCCCCTGGCGGCGCCGCGGTCGGCTGGGGTCCGCCGCACGCAGCCAACGCCACGGCGGCGCAAAACAGACGACTTCGCAAGTTCATCAGCGCCTCACACCGTTGCGTCACGTTGCCACCAGCAGATCCAACTGCGCGGCCTCGGCAGGCCTCAGAACCAGATGTCCTTCGTGCACGGTCAGTTGCGCCTGTGCGCCAGGCTGCAACGCGCCGTCGAGGATGCAGTCCGTGACAAAGGCCTCGACCACTTCCTCGATGCGCGAGCGCAACGGCCGGATGCCCAGGGCCGGATCGACCCCTGCGCCGACCACAAGATCCACCACACTATCATCGACTTCGTAGCGGATCAGGCGCGCGTCGTACAACCGCCTGGCGCTCGCCTGCAGCGTGCGTTCGACGACCTGGCGTGCCGCCCCCAGCGACAACGGCCTGAACACGATGGCGTCGTCGATGCGGCTCCAGAACTCCGGCGGCAGCGCGGCGCGCGCACACTCGAGCACCGATTCCACGCCCGGATCGCCGGCCTGACCCTCCGGCAACGGCGCGTCAAAGCTGCCAAAACCGATGGAGCGCCGCTTGGGACCGCTGCCCAGCAACTCGGCCCCCAGGTTCGAGGTCATGACGAGGATGCAATTGCGCACATCGACAACCTGGCCGTGGTTGTCCGTGATCTTGCCGGCATCCAGCAATTGCAGAAGCAGTGCGAGCACTTCTGGAGCAGCCTTGTCCACGTCATCGAACAGCAGCACACGGTACGGCCGTTTTTGCAGGGCCTGCGCCAACAGCCCGGCTTGACCGTGCCCGACATAGCCAGGCGGCGAGCCGATCAGTCGCGCGACACTGTGCCCCTCGGTGAACTCGCTCATATCAAAGCGGATGAGTGCGTCATCCAGCACGAAGAGCGCTTGAGCCAAGGCGCGCGCCGTCTCGGTCTTGCCCGAACCGGCTGCGCCGACGAGCAGAAAGGATGCCAGCGGCCGATCTCCAGAGAATCCCGCGTAGTTGCGCTGGACACGCCGTGCGATGCGCTGCATCGCCGCGTCATGGCCAACGATGCGCGCCTGCAAGTCGGCGGCAAGATCGCGAATTCTTCCACGCTCATCTGCGAGCAGGCGATCCATCGGCACAGCGGTCAACACGTGCACGGCACGCGCGATGTCGTCCGGCATCACCTGATCGCGGCCGGCCCGCTTGACCTGTGCACCTGCGCGATCCAACACGGCAATCGCCTTGTCCGGCAGACAACGATCGGTAATGAAGCGCTTGGAGAGGTGCACGGCGCTGACGACGGCGTCGTGCACGTAACGCACGGCGTGATGCCGCGCATAAATGGGCGCCACGCCTGACAGAATCGCTATCGCCTCGGGCACCGACGGCTCCGGCACCGGCACGACCTGGAAGCGCCGCTCCATCGCCGGGTCCTTCTCGATGTGCCGCTCGTACTCTGCCTTGGTCGTGGCGCCGATGAGCGGAAACCGCCCGCGCGACAACGCACTTTTCAGATCGTTGGCGGCATCGAGCGGGCCATCGCCGGTGCCCGCGCCCATGATCGTGTGGATCTCGTCCATGAAGACGATGACCTGGCCGTCGGCCTTGGCCACTTCATCGCGAAGTTTGCGCATTCGCTCCGAAAAGGCGCCGCGCAGTGACGTTCCGGCCAGCAGCGACGACACCTGGATCTCGACGATCACCGCCGAACCAAGTTTGCCGTACTGCGCCACATTGCCGGCCAGCTTGAGCGCCAGACCCTCAGCGATCGCCGTCTTGCCCACGCCCGCCTCGCCAATGAGGCAGGGATTGTTTACTTGTTTCATCAGCAGGATGTCGATCACGGCATCCACCAGGGCCTCGCGACCGATCAGCGGATCGACCTCGCCGCGCAGCGCCGCCGCCGTCAGGTTGCGGCCCAGTTCGCACAAAGTCGGGTAGCTGTCGGGATCCAGTTCAAATCCTTTCGAAGTCTTGGCCGGCACCGGTGGTCGCGGCTCCGGCGCGCGCGGCTCCGCAGCCGGCGGCGGCTTGTCCGGCGCGGGCGGCTTGACCTCTGGCACCGATTCCTGACGCTGCGTGCGCAGTTCGATGGGCGCGGCAAACACGATCCGTCGCCCGACCGTCGTCGCCGAGCGCCCATCCGGCTCGAGGGCCGGCCGCGAGACGGGACGCGGCGCGTCGTCCGCCTGCGGCTCCTGCGGGCGCAACGCCGCGAGGTCCGGGCGCGTCGTGCCGCGATCGAGCCCGCGCGCGGTATCCATTCGCGAAGTGTCGAGGCGCGTCCCTTGACGCGCTTCTTCCCCGGGCCGCTGCACTGCCGGGCGCACACCCGTCGAAGACGCGCGATCTTGCAGCAGTGTCACTTGCCCGATCACGCGCGCCCGCAATCCCGAGACGTTCACACCCGCACGGTCCAACACCTTGGAAGCCAGCGCCTGCCGCACCCGCAGCAGACTCGCGAGCAGAATCATCGAGGTAATTTCAGGAGAATCCGCGCTCTCTGCCAGTGCCTCGGCATGGCGGTGCACTTCCGCCAGAACCTCCGGTGCATCCTCGCGCTCCGGCATCTTCTCGAACGTATCCAGCACTTTGACTTCATCGACACCCGTCTCGACCAGCAGTTCGCGCGCCTGGCACTCGACGAGGTACGTCGCCACGAGGTAGTGCACAGACGAGGTCGTACGACCCGTCGCCCGTGAAACGACGTCTGCCTGCGAGACGATGGTGCGTGCTTCTTTGGAGAGGCGATCAGCCTTCATGGTCAATGACCTGCACGCAATGTGGAAGGACGACAGCGGATGGCGGAACCACGGCACCGCGCCAGTCGGGATAGCGCGCCGCATAAGGACCTGTCAACTCACTTGATCGGCCCGGCAAGAAACAGGCGTGCGGATGCCCGCCGGGCGCTGGCGCCGCCGCCTGCGGAGATCGGCCACTGGCCGTAAAAACAGAACTGGCGACCCGGTTTGCACCAGGTCGCCAGCAGGAGAGAGAGGGGGAAGGCAGGAGTCGTAGTTGGTCTGTTTGCCGTTGCGGCCGTTTTGGCCCACTCCCTAACGATGGGCCCGCGGCCCGGCAAACACTCAGCCTACGACGAACGGGGCGCCGACGACACGAACCGGAGACCGGCCCGCAGCGGCAGCGGGGTGGGGGGAGATGGAAGATGGGTTCATCGAAGTCATAGGGATTCTGCTCACTCCTGCCAGCAGTGGTAGCAAGACGCGTGCCACCCCTTGCGGCAGTCTCGATCCGTCAAAGCCCCCCCAGGCTTGCCCGGGGCGCTCGGCATGGCAGGCAGCGATCCGCTTGTCGGGATTCGGCGAATCCGCACTGCAACTGTATCAACTTGAGACAGATGATGCACGATGGGACGGGCACTGTATCACCCTGGCGCAGGCGCGGCCGGCATGTCGCGCCAAACCAACATGCGCACGTGCGCAGCGACGGAGACAGTCACTTGCGCGCCGGGCGCGACCGTCAGCTCTTCACCGTCCAGGACCATCAGATCGGGCGCGTCCCCGTTGCGCCACGAAAAGTACGTGTGTTCGCCGTATTGCATATGCGGGCTGTCGTGGAGATACCCGCGCAGGATGCCCAGCATGGCCGTCTGCGAGGCCAGTGGCCCGAACGCCGACAACGCCGTGTGAAAGCCAGTGGCCGCCACGGATCGCACGCCGGGGAAAGGCCGCACGAGGCCGAAGAAACCAGGCAGCGGACTCAGCACGCCGGCCGTGACGACGGGAATGGTCATGGGACCGGGACGCAGATCGAAGGGACCGGCAATGGGCGCAAAACGTGCGGCAGGCAGTCTCAACAAAGCGAGACGACTCATGGTTTCCGCGATGCCCGCCCCACCTTGCGTCAACCCTTGGCGGTAGTCGGCGTGCAAGCGCGCCACAGCACCGAGGCTGCACGTCACACCGACGCGGTCGGGTTGCCCTTGGACCTGAAGACGCAGCACGGGCATTCGCTGCAAACGCCGCACCCCGCGCGTCCAGGCATGCAAGATGCGCTGCGCGAGTTGGGCCGGACGCCGGCTGCCCACCAGAGCCGAGGCAACGGTGTTCACGCGGCCCACAGGCAGCACGAGAATCGGCGGCACCAGATCGAGCGCCTGCGCTTCATCGAAACGAGTCAGGAGGTTCTGCAGGGTGCCATCGCCTCCCGCAAGCACGAGCAGTTCCGTGCCGGCAGCGCGCAGCGTCTCCACGAGCGCGGCCGTATCTGCGGGCCGATCCGAAAGAAACAGGCGCAGGCGCGGCGAGGCACTGGCCAACACGTGGGCCAGATCGACCGCGGCATCGCGGCCGGCGGCGGGGTTGATGAGGCCGACCAGCATGGCGCACGCTCCGCTGCGGCCGGAGCGCAAAGGATCGCGCAGCCGCTTGCGTCGTCTAACCAAAGGCGAGCTCGGGTGTCAACCGCTGGATCCCGCCCCGTGCAAGCTTGGACAGAGAGCGGTGGACGATCTGCCGCAGCCCTCCTAGACTCGCGGCAAGACGGGGGAACTGGTGGCGGATTTCAGTCGCGATACAGAGGACCTCGACTTCCTGAGCGATGCCGGCCAAGGCGCGCACCCATCGGCGGCGACGCTGCTGGAACAGGCACGCACAGAGATGCTGGACTGGGCCAGTGCCGCATTGATCAACCGCCGTCCGGACTTGAAGATCTATCGGGGCAAGAAGGGGTTGCGCACCGCGCGCCAGGACCTGGACTTGCATATCAAGCACTTGCACGCCTCGTTTCTGGGCGGTGCGTCACAGGACGCGGCCAGCTACCGGCGCTGGTTCCTCGCATCGGCGGCGGGGCGTGGCCTGGACGCGGTCGCGATCGACGCAGGCGTGTCCATCCTGGCCGAAGCGTTGTGGCGCTGGCTGCCGCCGCACGCAGGACAAGATGCCACGACTCGACTTGCTGCGTCTTTCCCGGCAGCCAAGGTTGCCTCCGGCCTGAGCACGGGCTACAGTAACGCGCTTGTCCGGCCCCTGCCTCCTGAGGACTTCTTCCAATGAAAATCACGTGCCCCGCCTGCAACGCCAACTATCGACTGCCCGACGAGAAGATCCAGGGCAAGAACCGCATCTTCAAGATCGCCTGCAAACGGTGCGGCGTGGAGATTCGCGTACGTGGCGTCGAGACGCAGGAAGAGGTCGGACGCACGACGATGCCGTTTGCCCTCGATCTGCCGATGCCGCAGGCGACACCCGCCGTCGCGACGCCCGTCTGGTTTGCGGGAATCGACGGCAAGCAGGTGGGGCCGATGACCGAGGCCGAAGTGGCCGAGCACATCAAGGAAGGGCGCTTATCCGCACAGGATCTTGTGTGGCGCAAGGGTTTTGCCGCCTGGCTGCCGACGCGCGAGGTGCCGCCGTTCGATGAGATGGTCGCGGATACCGCGGCCGCGGGTGCCAGCAAGCCCGAAAAGAGGGCGCCGCGACGGGCGCAGACGCTGGAACTCTCTGCCGCGATGATCGAATTGCTGGTCAAGCTGGACGGTCAAAGCGACGCGTCGAGCGAGCCGCCGGCGCAGCCTGTGGTCATCGAACCGCCGCAACTGCCGGCGTTCGAGGACGAAGTTGCCACGACCTTGCTCGCGCAACCGGCGGTGGATCGTCAACCTGCCGCGGTCGCGGCGAAGGCAAAAGTCGAGCGCAGCGAATCCGCGGCCGCGCCGGCCAAGACGGTGGCAGAAACAGCTGCGCAGGCCGCCGCGGAACCGGCGATCGACACGACGCTCATCATGGACGTCGTCGCGCCAAAGCCGACGGTGACGGCCGACATCGCGCCGGTGCTGCCGCCCAAGAGCGTCAGCGGCACGCATCCCAAGTCTGTGGATGCAAAGACTTCGCGCCCGTCACAGCCGGCCATCCGCATCAGCGTTCCCGAGGAAACGGGAGCCGCGCGCAAAGCGGCCGACGTTGCCGCCACGGCCGCGCGCCCGGCATCCAGCGCGGTTCCGCTCAAGCCGGCGTCGACGGCCGTGCGCCCGTTGTCCACGGCGACCAAGGCGGTCACTTCACCGGCCGAGCGTGCAGCGGCGGAGCGCAAGGCAGCGACGGCCTCTGGCGCAAAACCTATAGAAAGCAAGGGCAATCGCATGTACGCACTCATGGCCGGCGGCATCGTGTTGCTCGGCGTGGCCGTGGCTGCGATCGTGATGCTGGGCAAGTCGACCCCACCCGCGCCAGATGCGGAACCGGCAGCCGTGGCTGCTGCGGCCTTGCCCGCTCCCGCTCCCGCCGCTGCGGCGCCCGTTCCAGAGGTCGTGCCGACTCCGGCTCCGGTGGCACCCGCAGTTGCGGTCGCTCCAGACGCTGGGCCGGACAGTGCTCCTGCCGTGACAGAGCCTGCCCTGCCGGTGCCAGTTGCGCCCGAGGCCGTGGCCGTGGCGCCCGCCGCCCAGGCCGACAAGGTCGCCAAGCCCGAAGCGGACGCCGCAGTGGCAAAGGCCGCGACGGCAGCAGCAAAGGCGGCAGAAGCAAAGACCAATGCGGAGGCAGAGGCCAAAGCGGAGGCAGCCAAGGCGCAAGCCAGGGAAAAGGCAAAGGAACAGGCGGATGCGCACGCGGACGCCAAGCAGAAGGCGCAGGCCAAGGCGCAGTCTGAGGCGCAAGCGAAGGAACAGGCCAAGCAAGAGGCTGCCGACCGGGCGGAGGCCAAACGCAAAGCCAAGGAAGAGGCGGCACAGTCCAAGCTCGATGCCAAGCAAAAGGCCAAGGATGAAGCAGCGGCCAAGGCAAGGGCGGACGCGGACGCCAAGCAGAGGGCCAAGGAAGAGGCAGCCGCCAAGGCCGCGGCCAAGCCGGCCAAGGGCGGCGGCGAAGATGATGAGCTGGATCGCATTCTTGCCGCTCAGAAGGCCAAGGCCGAAGGCAAGCGGCCGGGCGCCAAGACGGAGGACGATGCCGATGCGGGTGGTGGTGCGGGTCTGAGCCAGGCCGAAGTCAACAGCGTGGCGTCGCGCGCCAACCAGAAAGTCATGAAGTGCTACATGTTGCACGGCGATGTCGACGCGGGCGAAGAGACCATCAAGGTCACGCTCTACGTCAACGGCGACGGCAGTGTCGGCGTCGCCAAGGCCACCGGCAAACATGCGAGCGACGCGGTCGGCTCCTGTGTCATCAAGGAAGTCAAGGCATTGACGTTCCCGCAGTCCTCGGGACCCGCCAAGAAGTACACCGTCAAGTATACGGTCGGCATGTGACGCAGCCCTTGCCGCCTCTGCTCTCGGTCGTGGTGCTCGCCTTCAATGAAGTGGCGAACCTCGAAGCGGCCGTACAGGAAATTGCGGATGAACTTCAGCGGCTTGCTGTCGATCACGAGTTACTTCTGGTCGATGATGGCAGCACCGACGGCACGGGAGCGCTGGCAGACGCGCTGTGCCAGCAGCTTGCCCAAACGCGTGTCATCCACCACTCGCACAATCTGGGTCTAGGTGGCGGTTATCGCACAGGATTCTCACAGGCACGTGGTCGCTTCGTCACGTTCTTTCCCGCAGATGGCCAATTCCCCGCGACCATCATCGGCCAATTCCTGCCGGACATGGACCACTGCGACATGGTGCTGGGCTACTTGCCGGAGCGGCGCAGTTCGCTGATTGCCAAAGGATTGTCGTATGTCGAACGGCTGCTCTACCGCGCCCTGTTCGGCGCGATGCCGACCTTCCAAGGCATCATGATGTTCCGGCGCAGCCTGCTGGACGACCTGCCGCTGCACTCGCAGGGTCGCGGCTGGGCCGTGCAGATGGAGCTGATCTTGAGGGCGGCGCGCGGGCCCTACCGCATCCAAAGCGTGCCGACGACGCTGCGGCCGCGCCAGTCCGGCGCGTCCAAGGTGAACAACTTGCGGACGATTGCTTCGAATTTGCGGCAGGTTATCGCTCTGAGCCGCCAGATCGCGCGGTCGTAGCGCACTTGCCGGATGCCGCCCGCCGTGCTACCTCACGATGCCGTCCCAGGAGTTTGAGATGGCCTTCTTTCCCCATCGACCCGGCAGCCTCGAAGTCATCTGCGGCTCGATGTTCAGCGGCAAGAGCGAGGAACTCATCCGCCGCCTGCGCCTGGCCCGCATCGCCCACCAGCGCGTGCAAGTCTTCAAGCCTGCTATGGATACCCGCTACTCCGACGAGGAACTGGTCAGCCATTCCGACTTCCGCATCGCCGCCACCTGCGTCAGTCATTCGGCCGAGATCCTCGATCAGACCCACGATCTGACCGACGTCATCGGCATCGACGAGGTCCAGTTCTTCGACGCCGGCGTGGTAGCGGTCTGCAACCGCTTGGCCAATCAAGGCAAACGCGTGATCGTCGCAGGCCTCGATCAGGACTATCTCGGACGGCCCTTCGAGCCGATGCCGCAACTGCTGGCAGTCGGTGAATATGTGACGAAGTTGCTGGCAGTGTGCGCGGTGTGCGGCGATCCGGCGAACCGCTCGCAACGCATCACCGGTGGACAATCCGTCATCGAATTGGGCGCTTCGGATCACTACGAGGCGCGCTGCCGACGGCACTTCGAGCCAGAGGAGGCGCGGCAACTCGAACTGTTGACCGAGCGGCGCCGTGCGCTGCAGCCGCCTCGCAAGGAAGCGCGCAACTCGCCGTCCGATCCTGCGGATGGAGCCTAGAGAAAGATAGCATTGCGACTCAGGATCGGTATCACGGCGTGCCAGAGACTTGACTCTTGGCCTCTTCTGGGGATGCTGCGGACGCCGGCCCTCGCGTGGCCGCACGGAATGCGCAACACATGAGCCTCGTCACCGAACAGCGAATCATGGACGCTTGCATCCTGATCGTGGATGACCAAGCGTACAACATTGCGCTTTTGAAGTTGATTCTCAAAGAAGCCGGCTACACCCACATCCACGCCACGACCGATCCGCGCGAGGCGCTGCCGCTGTACCTGGAGCACAAACCCGATCTCGTGCTGCTCGACCTGCAGATGCCGCACATCGACGGCTTTGGCGTGATGAAGCAACTGAGTGCGGTGGAAAAGGATTCCTATGCGCCGGTGCTGGTCCTGACGGCCGAGATGGATCCCGAGGTGCGCTATCGGGCGCTGAATTCGGGTGCGCGCGACTTCCTCAACAAACCGTTCGACAAGGTCGAGACACTGGTGCGCATTCGCAACCTGATTGAAGTCAGGATGTTGCACAATGCGGTGCGCAGCCAAAAGGAAGTGCTGGAACAGACGGTGCGCGAGCGAACAAAAGAGTTGCGCAACACGCAGTTGGAGATCATTCACCGCCTGGGGCACGCTGCGGAGTACAAGGACAACGAGACCGGCTACCACATCATCCGCATGAGCCTCTACTGCGGCGTGCTGGGCAAAGCGATCGGAATGTCGCTGAATGAACAAGAGATGCTGCTGCGCTCGAGCCCGATGCACGATGTCGGCAAGATTGGCATTCCCGATCGCATCCTTCTGAAGCCCGGCAAGTTGGATCCAGATGAATGGGCGATCATGCAGACGCATTCGGCGATCGGCGCGGACCTGCTGTCGGGGTCGTCGTCGCCGCTCATCCAGATGGCGGCGGTGATCGCCGCGGCGCACCACGAGCGCTGGGACGGCTCGGGCTATCCAAAGGGCGTCAGAGGCGAGGACATTCCATTGGTTGGCCGCATCTGCGCCGTCTGCGACGTGTTCGATGCACTGACCAGCGAGAGGCCCTACAAGAAGGCGTGGAGCGTCGAGGACTCCGTCGCGGAGATCAGGCGCGGCCAGGGTTCGCATTTCGATCCGCAGCTTGTCGATACGTTTGTCGAGTGCCTTCCGGAAGTTCTTCAGATTCGCTCTCAATACAGCGAGGATTGATCCGCATGGGCCACGCGCTCGATACGTTGCCCAAGGTCGATTTGTGCTGTCACTTCGAGGGCGCGCTGCCGCTGCAACTGCTCAGCGACCTTGCGCGCAAGCACGGTCGCCCGAATGCCGAGACACCGCTCGGGCCGCTTCCCGTCAGCGACGCTGTGGGCCTGGCGAACGCGCGGGCGCAGGTGCGCAACCTGCTGGTGACGACAGAAGACTTCTTCGCCGCTGGCCAGGCACTTGGCGAGGCGTTGCTGGAACAGGCGGTCGTGCACGTGGATCTGCACGTGGATCCCACGCTGTGGCCGGCTTCCCACCCAAAGCCCGCGGAACTGCTGGAAGCCATCGACGCAGGCCTCCATGCGGCACGGCCGGAAGGCGACGAGGCGCTGCTGTCGTGGAGCTTGCTGGTCGAACTGCGGCGCGAACTGGCCGGGGACACCGCGGAGGCGCTCATCGATGCGCTCCTGCGCGCAGAAGTGCCCCATCTGGGCGGTGTTGCGATCGCGGTGGAAAGCGCGCCCGGCCAGACCGCTCTGCACCTGGACCGGGCGCTGGCGCTGGCCAAGGAGGCAGGCCTGGCACGTGTCGTCGCGACGGATCGCGGCAAGGGCCTTCTCGCCGAAGCGCTGCAACTCGGAGCGCAGCGCATCGTCGGCGGCGCTGCGGCACTGGAGGACGCCGACCTGCTGCTGCAGTTGCGGGCACACCGGGTGCCGATCGCGATCTGTCCGTCTGCGCAGGTCCTTGCCGGCCTGGCACGCAGCGTCGCCGAGCTGCGGCTGCGGCGCATGATGGATGCCGGCCTGTTCGTGGCGTTCGGCAGCGGTTGGCCGGTCCTGCTTGGCGCGTCTGTCGGGGCCGAGTTCGAGGCGGTCACGCGCCACCACCACTGGAAGCTGGACGACGTGCGCAATGCCACGGCGCGCGCCATCGAAGCGGTGGCCACCGATGCCACACGGCGGTTCCAGCTGGCGCGCACGGTGGAGATCTGGCGGCACAGGCCGATGGCGGGTCCAGGCAAGAAGGGCGATGACTGGTCGTTGTAGGACTGTCGGCCCGGCCCGCACGAAAAACTGTGTATGCACAAGCGATTGACGGGTCTTTCCTGGACGCACGACGGCGTGCCGCTCAAGCTTGCCAGCATCGAACCGTGTTCCGTCTCTTTGGGCACCAGCGCAAACAAGTCGGTCGACTTGTTCGCGTGCGTCGCCGCGAATCCGCATCGGTGAGCTTGGCGACGAGACAAAAAGCAAACGAACCGCCGACGAGTCGTTCTCGTCGGTGTTCTTACCCACCAACCGCTTGCGGCGAGGACCAGCATGCCACTCACCATCCATCCCCATGATTTCCGCTTTCCAGCATCGTTCCGCGGCGGCGTCGCCGGCAAGCGCGTCCTGATCACCGGTGCCGGCAAAGACCGCGGCCTCGGCCAGGCCTTCGCGCTGGGCGCCGCCCTGAACGGCGCCGAATGCGTCGGCGTGCACTTCCACCACAGCTACGAAGACGGCCTGGCCACCGTCGACTTGATCAATGCCAATGGCGGCAATGCGTTTCCGGTCCAGGCCGACGTGACCAACCCCGGCGAGGTCTGGGCCATGCGCAGCCACGTGATGCGCCGCATGGGTGGAAAAGCACCCAACCTTGTCATCTGCAACTCTGGTTTGTCGGAATCCGGCTACATCCTGGGGCGGCCACCGACTGTGATTCCCGGCGAGTCTACGGCCACTCGAAGGGCGCGCGCGCGCAAGCTTTTCGTCGACAGTCTGGAGCAATCGCGTGCCGTGATGGATACCAAGCTCGACGGCTTTCTGACCATGACACACCTGTGGGCCGGCGAAGCGGTGAACGATGGCGAACCGCTGCAAATCGTGTATATCTCGTCGCGGCAGGCCTTCGAGCCGGGCGCGGGTGTGCCCGGCTACGTGGCGGCGAATTGGGGTGTGCTGAGCTATCCCCAGATCCTGGCGGTGAATTTGGGCAAACTGGCCCATCTGGTGTCGGCGTGCTCGGTCGCGCTGCCCTTCGTGAGAACCGGGATGACGCAGGCGTATGCGGAAAATTCCAAGGTCTTCGGGCGTTGGCAACCACGGATGCTGGAACCGCATGAGGCGAGTCAGGCGCTGCTGCAACTGCTGGCGCAGCCACGCGAAACGACCAACCGGCGCACCTACCAGATGAATGTGACAGAGGCGGACAAGCACGTGCAGGTGACGTGGAGCGAAATCCAGATCCAGACCACGCCGACCGCTGCGCAGTGGAGCGAGGATCAGCCGCTGCTCTTGCTGGAGAAGGAGACGTTCGATGGAGAAAAAACCGTTGCAGATCGGCCAATTCGCGGAGCAGTCGCGGCGCTATGAGGAGGCGGACGTCCTGGCTTTTGCCAAACTGACGGGCGACGACAATCCGGTGCACCTCGACGCAGAAGCCGCGAGGAAGAGTCGTTTCGGGCAGCGGCTGGTGCACGGCATGTTGGCGGCGAGCGGGATCGCGACGCTCTTGGGAACGCGGTTGCCCGGTGAGGGGACGGTGTATGTGGCGCAGAATCTGAAGTTCCTGGCACCCGTGTTTCTCGGCGACGAGATCACGGCGCGCGTGGAGATCGTGAGCATCCGGGAAGACAAGCCGATCATCACGCTGACGACGACGTGCCACAAGGCCGATGGAACACTCACGGTGCAGGGCGAGGCCGTTGTCTACTATCCATAGTTGTTTGGGAGCTGTCGCAGAATGACTGCGACGAACTCCGCTTGCTTCTTGTCTGGTCGCCAAGCTCACCGATGCGGATTCGCGGCGACGGCCGTCGATCAAGTCGATCGACTTGTTCTTCGACGGCGCCTTACGGCGCTTGAACTACTTGCTTTCCACCGCGACCAGCGCCTCGGCGCGTCTGCGGTTGGCTTTGGCCCGCTCCGGTTGCCTGGCGGCACCGAAGGCCTCGCCGAGCGCGAACCATGGGCGCCCGTAAGTCGACTGCAGTTCACGCGCCCAGCCGTCGTCGCGCGCGGCCGGCCCGTGCTTGCGGTCGAATTGCTGCGCGAGATCCAGGTTCATCTGTTCCAGTCGCGCCGGCTCGGGCGGCGCATCGCCGGGTGGCAGCACGCGAATCAGCGTTCCGATGGGATACGTCGCGAAACGCTGCACGATCGCCGGACTGAACACATCCGCCAAGAGCAGTGGCCGCTTTGCAGCCAGGACCTGCGCCGCCAGCTGTGCCGTATCGACGTTGCGGTGCTCAGGAGGCACGATCGGCAGGCCCAGTTCGCGGCTTGCGCGCTGCCGGTACCAGGGATGGAGCAACATCTTGGGGTCCACGTAGTTCACATCTGGACGCAACCCAAGTGCGCGCTGCGCATAGAGAAAACCGTAAAATCGGTGATCGCCGGTGCCCAGGATGACGGCATTCTTCGGCGCCGTGCGCAACGTGTCCTTGAGGTAGCGCTCGACGGTGCCGCGGTGCTGCGCCTCCACGTGCGGCCAGGACACGAGGGCCGTCGCAAGACCCAACACGGCTGTCGCCCACAGTGCGACGGTCGGTCGCGGCTGCCAGCGCTGCAGCAGGAACTCGATGCCCAGCCCCGCCAACAAGGCCACCAACAGCATGGGCAGCAGGTAGAAGCGCTCGACAACCTGGCGGCCAATGGCCGTCGGTGCGATGTTGAAACGACTGACGAACAGCGGGCCGCACAGGACCAGCGTCGTCAGCAGGGCAATCGTCTCCTCGCGCGCCGGCAGACCTGGCAGGGGCCCGCGACGCCACAACAGCGCGACCGCGGCCAGCCCGGCCAGAACACCCGGCAACCAGAAGGGATCTCCCGCGAGATGCCCACCCAGCAGCAGCACATGCGGCAGAGGTTGCGGCGGCGCGTTGCCCACGGCGAGTTGGGTCATGCCATAGTCGACTCGCAGCAGGTGATGCCACAAGCCGGCGATGTCGGTCGCGGTTCCCCACACGAAGCGGTCGCTCGGCGCCCGCGCGATGCTAACCGTGTAGACGTAAGGCAGTAATCCAACGGCGAAAAGTAAGATAGCCGGGCCAAGGGACGCCAGCCGCACTTCGCGACGGCGCGCCATGCGCAACATCGCCCACAGGCCGATGGGCAGGAGCAGCACGATCGACAGGTGATTCGCGATACCGAGACCTGCCAGCAGACCGAGACCCGCAAGACGCTTGGCTGGCTGGACGCGACAGGATGGTCCCGATAGCGCCAGAATCCCCGCTGCCAACAAGGTGTTGAGGGCAAACACCTCAGCCTGTGTCGAGAGGCGCCACATGAGCGATGAGAAAGCAAAGAGTGCGGCGGCGGCAGTGGCGGCGACCTCACCGGCACCCCAACAGCGGCCCGCCCGGTAGAGGAAGTAGACGGCGGCCGTTCCGATGAGTGCCGTGGCTTGCGCCGCGCCTTCGGCGGGGGAAGTCGCCGGCAGCCAGGACAACGCGCGTAAAATCAGGGTGTAGAGTGGATAGCCAGGCGGATGGGCGACGCCGCCCTCCGTGAACAGGGTCGCGAACTCGCCGCAATCGCCGCCGAGCACCCACCGCGACGCCGTTGCCAGGTACGTGACGGCAGTCAACGCAATGAGCCAGGCATGGGGCTTGAGGTATCGACTCACCGGCAGATCCTGGGCGGTCGTCCGACTGCGGCCGCAAGCCCCTCCTTCCTACACCCGATCGGCCCCATTGGTCACGCCGCCACCGAGCATTGGCCACGGCCGAGCCGGTCCTGGTAAGCTGAACCTCGAAAAAGTTGCAACCAGGGCAAGGCGCCCTATCGTCACCGCAGGCCGCTGCGTCTGCAGCAGTCGGCAAAGCTCGCGTGGGAGGATGGCATGCACGAAGTCCCGATTGTCGAACCGAACTATGACGCGCTGCCGGTGTTCCCGCTGCCGAACTTCGTCATCTTTCCGAACACCATGACGCGCTTGCATATTTTTGAACCGCGCTACCGTCTCATGGCGGCCGAGGCGGTCGCGACGCAGCGGTTGTTGGTGCTGACCGGTCTGAAGCAGGGCTGGGAGTCGGACTACTATGGCTCGCCGCCCGTGCACGAATTCGGCTCCTTGTGCAAGATCATCAACGAAGAACGGCTGGAGGATGGCCGCTACAACCTGTTCGTCCATTGCCTGGCGCGCGTGCAGATGACAACCGTGCACCGGCTGATGCCGTACCGAACCGCGAGTGTCATCGTGCAACCAGACCTGCCGGCGGATGCGGAGAAGCTCGACGAGGCGATGAGCCGCCTGGTGGCGTGCGTGCGTGGGCTGATTCTAAAACTCGGTGAAAATGGGGCGCTTTTGGGCAGTGTTCTGGCGGCAACGCGCAAGCCGGCGATCCTGACCAATCGGCTCGCTGCGGCCCTGGCGACCGAACCGGCCGAGCGGCAGCGGCTGCTGGAGACGCTCGACCCAGTGGCTCGCGCCGAGAGACTGGCCGACATCTCGGGCGATTTGCTGCTGCGCGTCGATGTGCCGGAGATCGAGATGGAGGGCCTCGATTTCTCGATGGTCAATTAGTTGCCATGCGTGGTATGCACCCGATGTGGATGAAACACCAGTGAGCATGGCAACTTCAGGCCCGCCTGAGCGGACCTGCCAGGGGTCGTAGGGGCGAGGCGCCCCTGCATTGTTCATTGTTAGGTCATCATGTCCAAGTTCTGGCAAAGACCGGGGTTTCGGCGCTGGCTGGCCCTCGTGGCGCTGATTCTCGGGCTGTTGCTTGCGTGGCGCACGGCGGCGCGGCGCACCGCAAGTCTCCAGGTCGCTTGGCTGCTGACGCACACAGCGGTCGAGGCGGGGCCGGGTGCCGTGCTGGATCGCTCGCGGTTGACGCGGTTGACGTGGCGGGTACCGGAAGCGCCGGGTTCGCACACATTCGTGCAAGTGCAGCGCATCGACTTCGAACCGGGCACGGCGCCGGAGGCAACCCAGCCGTTCGAGTTGCTACTGCCTCCGGAGGTGCGCGAGGTCGAAGTGGCGTGCCAGTTCGCGCTGGCACCCGGCGCGCTGCCCATCCGTACGCGCGGACTTGCGACGGTGGATCGCGATCGTTCCGGCGTGATCACAGTGGATATCGATAGTTGCGGCGCACGGGAACGCTAGGTCAACTTCAGGGGTCGTTGCGGGGAGGGCGCCCCTAAGTTAGCCATTGACCCAGGCCGCGACGGCCACACGTAACGCGCGCAAGTGGTAGAGCAGCAGGAAGTAGTAGGCGAGAAACGCTACGAAAATGGCAACGACCGCCATCGCGTGCCCCCGGTTGCGCCACAAGAGCAGCGAACCCAACGACACGAGGGCGAGTTTGACGCAAACGAAACTGAGCGGATCGCCTTGGACGAGATCACGCAGGATCGGGTTGGCCTCGATGGCCGCGCC
>Ga0172369_10000822_pt1 | contig 45928 bp, 29 predicted proteins | sample LakKiv25m_FD_114539 | JGI IMG/M metagenome (GOLD analysis project Ga0172369, IMG submission 114539) | Freshwater microbial communities from Kabuno Bay, South-Kivu, Congo - kab_022012_11.25m | ecosystem: Environmental > Aquatic > Freshwater > Lake | place: Democratic Republic of the Congo...
GCCGCGGCTTCCCTCGGAGCCTGTCGCGCTGAATCTGTACATCTGTTTTCAAGTAGTTACGCAACGCGATACCGAATCTCCGACAGGCTCCTAGCGAGTAGATGCAGTAAGCCGGTCTCAGGATGCCAACCCAATCAACGCGATCCAGTTGCCGCGTGGTCCTCGCCGCGAATCCGCTTCGGTGAGCTTGGCGGCCAGCCATCCTCACTGCAGCGGGCAGTTCGATCCGATCGCGCATCCGACCACTTCGATGGCCTTCGGGCTGCCGCTGATGGCCTGCGCACAACCGATGTAGCACCCGAAGTCGTTCGCCGGGCAAGCGTCGGCGCAAGGCAGTCCCTTGCCGACGAGCGTGGCGACGCAGTTGCCATCGGTCTCACAGGCCGTGAACGAGTCCGTGCATGCCTGGTAGATGCACTGTGTGGCCGTCTGGAGCGTCCCGGTGGCGCAATCGGTCGGGCACAACAGTTCCGATTCACCCGCGCTGCACACGCTGTCGTGACAGGCCGGCTTCTGGCAGAATCCAGCATCGCACACGCCACTTGCGCACTCACTGTTGTTCGCGCACGACTGCTTCTGGCAGTCGGACACCAACGCACAAGCCACGACAGCCATTGCATTTGCGTTGCCGCTGACCTTCTGCGCGCAAGCCGCGTAGCAGACCGTGTCATTCGGCGCGCAGGCCTGGGCGCACGGCAGCCCCTTGCCCATCAGTTCCGCAACGCATGTCGGGTCGTTTTCGCAAGTCGTGTACGCGTCCTTGCACGCCGCGTAGGCGCACTGCGTGATGGTCAACGCGACACCCGTCGCGCAGTCGGTCGGGCAGGTGAACTCCGTTTCGCCGACCGAGCAGATGTCGTCATGGCACTTGGGCGCCTGGCACACGCCGCCACTGCAAATGTCGTGATCGCAGTCCGCATTCTTCTCGCACAGCTGGCCATCGGTGCACTGCGGGCAGTTGCCGCCACAATTGACGTCTGTTTCGAGGCCGCCCTTGAACGCGTCCTCGCACGTCGAGGCAGCGCAACTGCCGTCATTCTGGCACACATCGCCGGAACCGCAGACGGCGCCAGGGGTACCGGTATGGACGCAGCCGGTCGCGGGGTCACACGTGTCGAGCGTGCACGGGTCCGAATCGTCGCAGGTGTCGGTCACGCCAGACGCGCAAGTCGTGGCCGTGCACGCATCCGCCAATGTGCAAGCGTCGCCGTCCGAGCAACTGGCGCCACCTTGCGCGGTCCACGTGCACCCCGTCGCGGTGTCACAGGCATCGAGGGTGCAGTCGTTGCCGTCATCGCAACTGGTCGCCGACGCGCCCAAGCACACGCCGCCGAAGCAGAAGTCGGGTCCGACGCACGCATTGCCGTCATTGCAGGCGGTCGTGACGGAGGTGGGCAAGCTGGCGCAACCGCTCACGGCATCGCACTGGTCGATCGTGCAGACATTGTTGTCGTCGCAGTTCGTCGGCGCGCCGGGCAAGCACGTGCCACCCACGCACGCGTCGTCCACCGTGCAGACGCTGCCATCCGAGCACGCGGCGCTGTTGTTCGTGTGCACGCAGCCGGTCGCCGCGGCGCAAGAATCGTCCGTGCATGCTTCGTTGTCGTTGCAATTCACAGCAGTTGCGGCAATGCACGCGCCGCCGGCGCAGGCGTCGCCCGACGTGCAGGCATCGCCATCCGAGCACGCCGCGCTGTTGGCAGTGTGGCTGCAACCCGTCGCCGCAGCGCACGCGTCGTCGGTGCAGACCTTGTTGTCGTCGCAGTTCAAGGCAGCACCGACCACGCAGACTCCACCTGCGCAGGCGTCACCCACCGTGCAAGCGCTGTCGTCCGAGCAACCTGCGGTGTTGTTGGTGTGCACGCAGCCCGTTGCCGAAGCGCAGGAATCGTCGGTGCAAGGGTTGTTGTCGTTGCAGTCCAATGCGGCACCCGCCACACACGCGCCGCTCGCACAGGCATCCCCCGCGGTACAGGCGTCGCCATCCGAGCAAACCGCCGTGACATCCTTGGCGTAGCTGCAACCGGTGCCACTGTCGCACGCAGCGCTGGTGCAAGCGTCGCCGTCGGAGCAGTCCGTGGCCGCTCCCGGCAGGCAGGCGCCAGCGGCGCACGCGTCGCCGATCGTGCACGCGTTGTCGTCGGAGCAAGTCGCCGTCGGGTCAGCGGCATGCGTGCAGCCAGTCCCCATGTCGCAGGCATCGGCCGTGCAAGGGTTGGCGTCGGTGCAGTCCAGTCCCGCGCCCGCCACGCAGAGGCCCGCCTGGCACTGGTCGCCCACCGTGCATGCGTTGCTGTCGTCGCACCCACCCGTCGCGTCGGTGTGGACACAGCCCTGGCTCTTGTCGCAACTGTCGACGGTGCATGGGTTGCCATCGTCACAGCCAGGCCCGGCGCCGCCCGAGCAGGTGCCGTTGCCGCACACATCGCCGACCGTGCACGCGTCGTCATCCGAGCAGGGCAGCGTGTTGTTGTCGTGGCTGCAAATGCCGATGACACAAGCGTCCGTGGTGCACGGATTGCCATCCGAGCAGACCTTCGGAGCGCCGTCGCACTTGCCAGCCAGACACTTGTCTTCGATCGTGCACGCGTCACCATCGCTGCACGACGCACCGTCGTCGGCTGTCTTGATCGCGCACACGCCGTCCGTTCCACACACCGCAACCCTGCAAGCCTCAGTCGGGGCGAGACAATCCGTCACCGTCACGCAGTTCGCGGCATCGACGCCATCGGCTTTCGTTGTGTCGCCCGGGTTCTGCACATCCAACGTATCGGGGCCGGCGCCATCCGGGATCTGCGGCACATCCTCACCCACGCCGTCCAGCCCGAGCCCGTCACTGCCGAGCACATCCGCGGCGATTCCATCCGTCTTGGCGGCATCCTGCGCGCTATCGCCGACGCCAAGGTCGGTCGCCACACTGTCTGGCTTCCCGCCGCCACCGGGCGACGCAGGGGTCGGCGTCTCGGTGCCGCACGAGGCGAGAGAGGTTGCGATCAAGAGGGTTGCAGCGCAAGCGAAAGAGCGAAACGAAAAAGCACAGTTCATGGTCTTCCTGGAAGAGGGATGAGGGCTGTTTCGCGGCACATATCGGCAAACAGCGGTGGGAACGGAGCGGCACGGCCGCAGCATGGGTGGTTCAATGCGCGAGTCGCGCCGGTGTCTTGGCGGCAGTGTAGCGAACCTCGGTTGTTCTCGCCAGCGTGGCCATGCGCCAGATGCGGCCACGTCAGCCACCCGTCGGATCCTTCACGCGATTGAGCGCGGCGCGCACGAACCGCGACTGCACCTGCTCGCCCGCCAGAAGCCGCGTCGCTACCGGCAGATGGATCAGTGTATCCAGGACCTGATTCAAGAATCGATGCCCGCGGCTCTCGCCCTGGTCCACCAGCAGGTGCGCCAACCGGCCGCGTTCGATGGCCTGACGGATGGCCTTTTCTACTGCGCTCAGCGGCACATACGGCTGATCGTGCGTTCGCACCATCTGCAGGGCATCCTTGCGGCAGGCCTCAGCACACACACCGCAGCCGATGCACGTTTCGCGGTCGAACTCGGGACGCAAGGTGTTCTTGCGTTTGCCGGTCGCGCGATGGCCCACCATGGAAATCGCAGAGATCGGACATGCTTGGGAGCAGATCGGGCAGCCCGCACACTTGTCGGCGGACAACTGCGGCTCGAAACCGCTCGGATTGACCGCGGCCAAGCCGTATTCGTTGATGGCCTGCAACTGACCACAGCAGCATCCACAGCAATTGCAGATGTATGTCGGGCGGTTGCGCACGTTGTCGGCGATCTGCACGAGGCCCGTCTTGCGCGCATCCGCGAGAACCTGCAGCGCCTCCTCCTTCGTGATCTGCCGTCCGAAACCCCGCCGGATCACGAATTCCGCCCCCGCATTGAGCGACAGACACGTTTCCTGAGGCGCATCGCAGGCTTGCCCCAGGTGCTCGGCCTTGTGGCGGCAGTAGCACAGCGACAGCGACTGTGTGCTGGAAGCTTCGATGATCGCAGTCGCTTTCTCCCAATCGAGCACATCCGGCAGCGCGTCGTCGATGATGTGCGCCTCGCGCGTCAGTGCCCGGCCGACCACCGTCTCGTGGCCAAAGACTTCCTTGGCAAAAGCAGGATCATGGTGCGTGTAGGCGTGCAAGGCCTCGGCAATCTTCTTCTTGGGAATGCCATCGTTGGCCCGCATCAGCGAGAACTCGAAGAAGCCAACCACAGGCGGCGACAGGAAGTAGCGCACCTCGCCGGTTCCCGGATGCACGAGATCCATGACGAGCCCTTTGTCGCACATGGCATCCAGCTTGGGCTTCAAGATTTCTGGCGCCATTCCAACGCGTTCAGCCACCTTCTTCAAGCGCGAAGGGCGCGACGGCATCTTGGCCGCAATGGCCGCCTCTTGCGGCTCATAGAGAATCTCCAGGATCTCCTGCCGGCCACGAACTGCCCGTTCATCCTCGGGTTCTGGCAGTCCGACCTGCCCTTGATCCAGACGCTCGACCAGATCGCGGTACGCTTCCTTGAGGTGCCCGAGGTGTCCCATGGTGCTCCGTTGCTACAAATAGCGGTTCAACATCCGGCGGCTGTGCGCGTCCAGCCGCGCGGCATCGAGGACCCGATAGCGCACGCCATGTGCGTCGGCAATCAAGGCCCCGTGCGCGCCCAGTCTTCGCACGTGGTCTTCGCTCGTCAACTTGAATTGGGCGATGCCGCGATCCGTCTCGACCTGCCAGATCGACGGCTCCGCGGCAGGTTGGATGTCGACGATGCGCCGGATGATCGGAACGAACTCGCGCCGCGCCAACTCCTGTTCGAGCAATTCCTTCGTCGGCGCAGGCAGTTCCTCCAAGTCGCCGATGCAGACCACTTCGCGCCCGGTCTCATCGCATAGCGAAATGTGCTCCGTCGACGACGTGAACGGAAAGCCGCGCACCGGTGTCACACCCACGACCACCAGGCCATCCGGCAGCGTCAGCACGAGGCGGCCAAAGGCATCGAGTTGCAACTGGATCATGCCCTGCGCTCCACCGGTTCGCCGGCGGCATCCGGCTCGGTCTCTTCGTCTTCCAGACGCGATTGCGCTTCGTACAGGCTCTTGTACAGCCCGTCTGCCGCCAGCAATTGCTCATGCGTGCCTTGCTCGACGATGCGACCGCGCTCCAGCACCACCAAACGATCCGCGCCGCGCAACGTGCTGAGACGATGAGCAATCGCGATGGTCGTCCGGCCGCGCACCAGATTGTCCAGCGCCTCTTGGATCTGCACTTCGGTCTGCGTGTCCACCGACGACGTCGCCTCGTCGAGAATCAAGATGCGCGGGTCGATGAGCAGCGCGCGCGCGATCGAGATCCGCTGCCGCTCGCCACCGGAAAGGGTCTGACCGCGCTCGCCGATGATGGAATCGTAGCCATCCGGCATCTGCAGGATGAACTCGTGGGCCCGTGCCGCACGCGCCGCCGCCAGAATCTCTTCCCGCGTCGCACCGGGCCGTCCATAGGCGATGTTCTCGGCCACGGTGCCATAGAACAGGAAAGGATCCTGCAGCACGATCCCGATGTTGCGTCGGTACTCGATGACGGGAAAGCTGCGGACATCGTGGCCGTCAACGAGCACGGCGCCTTCGCTGACGTCGTAGAAGCGGCACACCAGGTTCAGCAGCGTGCTCTTGCCCGAGCCCGTCGGACCGACGACGCCGATCATCTCGCCGGGTCGGATGTGCAGGCTCACATCGTCGATGACCATGCGATTTCCGAAACGAAATGCGATGTTGCGCAGCTCGACCTCCCCTCGGACACGGCCGGGATGCACAGGACGCGCCGGTTCGGGCACGCTGGATTGACGATCCAGGATCTCGAAGATGCGCTGCGCGCTGGCAGCTGCCTTCTGCGCGTTGCCGGCCATGCGGGTCATCGCCTCCAAGCGGGTGTAAAAGCGAGCGATGTAGGCGAGGAATGCGGTCAAGACTCCGACTGTGACACGCTGATCATAGACGCGCCACGCACCAAAACCCCAGGCGACGAGCAGGCCCAACTGGTTCAAGAGCGCCACCATCGGCCAGAAGAAGGTCCAGAGGCGGTTGACGCGGTCGTTCAATTGGACGATGCGGGTGTTGGCTGTGCGGAAGCGCTCGACTTCGCGGTGTTCTTGGGCGAACGCCTTGACGACGCGCACGCCGGGAATGGTGTCGGCCAGGATGTTGGTCATGGCGTCCCATGCGCGGTAACCAGCTGAAAATCCTTCGGTCAAGCGGGTGCGCACGAACAGCGTCAACCACGCGACGATGGGAAATGTGCACAGGGTGGCCAACGCGAGAACCGGATCCATGTAGAACAGCATGATGGCCGTGCCGATGATCATGAGGGCATCGGTGGCGAAATCCATCAAGGTATCAGAAAGAAAGTTGCAGATGCGGTCGGTGTCACTGCTGATGCGCGAGACGAGATCACCGGTGCGCTTGGCGGTAAAGTAATCAAGCGATAACGACTGGACGTGGGCGTAGGTCGTGTTGCGGAGATCGGCGCTGATGCGCTCCGAAGTGCGCGCCAGCACCCAGCCTTGGGCCCAGCCGAGACCCCAGGCCGCCAGCGCGGCGCCCAACATGCCCAGCAAGTACCAGGGCACATTGCGAAACGGCTCTCTCCCGTTATGACGCAGCGTGTGCAGCGCCGCCGTGCGCTGCGGCGCCGTCAGGTGCTTGTTGTCGCGCACCTCCTTGACCTGATTCTGATAGGGCGAGAGGACATCGTCGACCAGAGGCCACGTCAGCAGCGGCGGCACGAGCCCGGCAGCCGTCGACCCAAGCGTCAGCGCAACGCCGAGCAACAGCCACACGAGCTGCGGGCGGGCAAAGCGCACGAGGCGAAACAAGGTTCCGACGCGCGGCTGCGCCTCGATCTGCACGGCCTCTGGGATCGCGGGCACTGCCTCGGCCGGTTTCGTTTGGTCCAGGAGGCGCCCGCCGGCACGCTGGCCATCGAAAACACTGACCAATTCGGCTGCGTCCTTGGCGTGGCCGACCGTGCAATTCCAGCGCGCCAACAGCGCGTGATCGCTGAAAGCTTCGATGGTTGCCAGGCCACCGCGATCCGTCACCTTGAGGCGAACCACCTGGGCCAGCGGCCACTCGGACATCGCCGCGCCGTCCTGTTGGGCCAGCAGGCGCTGATCCGTCAAGGCGACCAGCCCTTCGCGAAAAGCCAGCGCGGCATCGAGGTCGTGCCGGAACACCGCCAGCACGGCTTCCGACGGCGCCAGTCGGGCGGCGAAGGGCTCAGCAAGCTGCCTGGATTCCATCGATCTTCCGAGGCCGAGTTGGTCGTGCCCGCGGCCCATCCGCGACGCCCGGCAGTTTACTTGCGGTAGGCGCCAGAGTACATTCGGCCAGCGCGTTTGCCCGGCATGGGGCCCGCGATCCGCCCTTCCCTGCCGCAGCGCCGCCCGTCCACTCAGAATGAGCCCATGGAATTCATAGAGATCCTGACGCTCCGCGGGCCGAATTACTGGTCGCGCCGCACCGTCATCGAAGCCCTCGTTGACATTGGCGAATTGCGCAACACGCCGTCGAACGCGGTGGCCGGCCTCTATGACCGGCTGACAAACTGGCTGCCCACTCTGGTCGAACACCGTTGCGGCGTGGGCGAACACGGCGGCTTTCTACTGCGGGTGCGCGAGGGGACTTATGCCGCGCACATCCTGGAACACGTGGCCATCGAGCTCCAGGGCCTCGCGGGCACGCCGGTCGGTTTTGGCAAGGCGCGCGAAATGTCCCGCCCAGGCGTGTACAAGGTGGCATTTCGATACGAAAACGAAGATGTGGGGCACGCTTGCCTGCTAGCGGCGCGTGAACTGGTGTTGGCGGCGTTTCACGATCTGCCGTTCGACATCGCGGGGACCGTCCAGCGTCTGCACGACCTTGCCGACGACGCGGTGCTGGGCCCCAGCACGGGAGCCATCGTCAAGGCCGCGCAAGCGCGAGGCATTCCGTCGCTGCGTCTGACCAACGGCAGTCTTGTCCAGTTGGGTCAGGGCGCCTGCCAACGGCGTATTTGGACAGCGGAAAGTGACGGCACGAGCGTCATCGCCGAGGGCATTGCGTCCGACAAGGACATGACCAAGCGCCTGCTGCGCGAGTGCGGCGTGCCGATCCCCGAGGGACGCGGCGTGAGCAGCGCGGCCGATGCCTGGGTCGCTGCAAAAGAAATCGGTCCTCCGGTTGTCGTCAAGCCGTTGGATGGCAACCACGGCCGCGCAGTCTTCACCAACTTGTCGGAACAAGCTGAAATTGAAGCTGCATTCGACTTCGCCGCTGTGGAAGGATCCGGCGTCATCGTCGAACGCTTCGTGCTCGGCAATGAACACCGCCTCCTCGTCGTCGACGGTCGGATGGTCGCCGCGGCGCGGGGTGAAGCAGCCTGGATCGTCGGCGATGGCCGCTCGACCATTGAACAACTCGTTGCCAGCCAGCTCAACGCAGATCCGCGCCGGGGATTGAGCGACGAGTTTCCTCTCAACTTCGTGGAGTTGGATGCGGTGCCGTACACGGAGATGCGCCGTCAAGGCTTCCCGCCAGGCTCGGTGCCGCCGCGAGGCAAGCGCATCCTCGTGCAACGCAATGGCAATGTCGCGTTTGATGTGACCGATGATGTACACCCGGACACGGCCGCCGTGGTCGCCCAGGCAGCGCGCGTCGTCGGTCTGGACATTGCCGGCATCGATCTGGTGGCCGAAGACATCCGCAGCCCTCTCGGCGCGCAGGGCGGTGCGATCGTGGAGGTCAACGCCGGGCCGGCGTTGCACATGCACTTGAAACCGGCGTCGGGCCAGAAGCGTCCCGTTGGTGAAGCGATCGTCGAAAGCCTGTTTCCCAACGGGGCCGTTGGCCGCATTCCAATCGTTTGCGTCACGGGAACCGGCGGCCAGCAGCGCGTCGCCCATCTCATTGCACGGCTCCTCGGCAGTTCCGCGGGTTGCGTGGGATTGACCTGTCAAGACGGCAGCTTCCTCGGTCGTCGCCGACTGTCTCGTGGCCGGCATGCCGATGCCCCGAGCGCTCGCAAGATGCTGATGAACCCAACCGTGCAGGCGGGTGTATTCGAGGCAGACGCGCTTGGAATCTTGCGAGAAGGCCTTGGATTCGATCGCTGTGACGTCGCCGTCGTGATGGGCATCGATCCGCACGCAGCCGTCCCAGAACACTTCATTGCCACGCCGCAGGACATGGTGGCCGTGCTGCGTTGCCCGGTCGACATCGTGCCGCCAGCAGGCCACGCGGTGCTCAACGCCGCAGATCCATTGGTGGCAGAGATGGCAGCCCTCTGCGACGGCGCCGTCGTCTTCTTTGCGCCGGCGCCCGATCAACCCGTGCTGGCTGCGCATTGCGCGCGGGGCGGCCGCGCCGTCTCCGTCTGCGACGGGCACGTGGCGCTGCTGGAGGGTACGGCTACGCTCCCCGTCGTGGCCATCACGGCCTGTCTGGCGCCGGGTGCGGCCGGAACGGATGCCATTCTCGCAGCGACAGCGACTGCGTGGTCGCTCGGAATTTTACCAAACGACATGGCGGCGTGTCTGAGGGATGCCCGAGCCGCCCCGCTCGTCCGTGATTCCGATGAAGCCGCTTGACGCTCCCGCCCATGACTTCTTGATTCCACTGCATGAGGTACGCGCATGCATGTGACCCGCACCCGAACGCTGCGTGGTGCGAACCTGTGGGCTCGCTGCACCGCGCTCGAAACCATCGTCCATCTGGACGTTCAGGAGCGCTCGCTGCGCGCCCTGCCCATCCTGCGGCGACGGCTTGAACTCCGCTTTCCTTCTGCCCTTTCTGCGAATTCGACGGATCCTGGCCTTGCGCACGTGCTGGAACGCATGACGCTGGACCTCCAGGTGCGGGCGGGCTGCCCAGTCCACTTCAGTCGCACGACGAGCGCGATCGATGAAGGCGTGTACCAGGTCGTCGTGCAGTACAGCGAGGAGGCGGTCGGCCGCCAGGCGCTGACATTCGCCTGCACGCTGCTCCAGGCGATCCAAGACGATCGATCGTTCGACACGGACGACGCGGTTGGGCAACTGCGGGCGCTCGATGAATCGGTGCGACTGAATCGCGGCGCGCAGGCGATCGTCCAAGCGGCTGTGGCGCGTGGCATTCCAGTGCGGCGCTTCGAAGGTCACAAGCTCGTTCAGCTCGGTTGGGGCTCGCGCCAGCGTCGCATCGTCGACACAGAGACGGATCGAACCGGCGCCATTGCGGAATCCATCGCGCAGGACAAGCAGCTGACCAAGATGCTGCTCGCGGCTGCCGCCATTCCCGTGCCGGGCGGGCGACCGGTCGACAGCGCGCAAGACGCCTGGATCGCCGCGCAGGAATTGGGATTGCCTGTCGTCGTCAAGCCGCAGTACGGCGACAAAGGTCGCGGCGTGTCAGGTGCATTGCGTGATCGTTCGCAAATTCTTGAGGCGCATGGCGCGGCGCTGGTCCATGGCGATTGCGTGATCGTTGAACCGTTTGCTGCCGGATCGGATTTTCGGCTGCTCGTCGTCGGTGGCCAGGTCGTGGCGGCCGCGCGCGTGGATAGGGCGGCAACTCCATGGATCTCGCTGGATGTCACCGACGACGTCCACCCCGAAGTCGCCGCACGTGCCGTCGACGCGACGCGCATCGTCGGTCTGGATGTGTGTGGCGTGGATGTGCGCTGCACCGACATCGGTGCACCGCTCGAATCGCAAGAAGGCGTCATTCTGGAGGTCAATGCCACGCCAGACTTCACGATGCACCTGGAACCGACGCAGGGCAGCGCACGCCCCGTCGGCGAAGCGGTGGTCGAAAGCCTGTTTCCCGCTGGCGACAATGGCCGCATTCCGATCGTCGCGGTGGCCGGCACGAACGGCAAGACCACGACCACGCGCTTGATTGCCCATCTCTTGCGCGCCAGCGGCCAACGGGTCGGCATGACGTGCACCGACGGGATCTACGTCGATGCCGAACGCATCGACGATGGCGATTGCAGCGGGCCGCGCAGCGCACGCGCCATCCTCCTGAATCCAATGGTCGAATCCGCCGTGTTCGAAACCGCGCGCGGCGGAATCTTGCGAGAAGGACTGGCTTTTGACTGCTGCGATGTCGCTGTCGTGACCAACATCGGCGCGGGCGACCACCTCGGTCTGAGCTACATCACGACCGTCGAGGACCTGGCCGTCGTCAAGCGCGTCTTGGTCGAAAACGTCGCACCGAGCGGCGTCGCCGTGTTGAATGCCGACGATCCGATGACGGTGGCTATGGCTGACACGTGTCCTGGCGCGCTCGCCTGGTTCGGCTGGGATGGCACCAACGCCCTGCTGACCATGCACCGTGCCCACGGCGGTCGCATCGTGTCCATCGACAACGGCGTCCTGGTGGCATTCGATGGATGCAGGGAGCACCGCGTCGACCTCGCCGCCATTCCGTTTACGCAAAACGGCGGTGCACGCTTCCAAGTCGAGAACGCCATGGCTGCCGTCGCCGCCGCGCAAGCACTGCGGGTACCCTGGGGCACCATTTGCGCAGGCCTCGCGACGTTCTGCACCGACATGCGCACGGCTCCCGGTCGCTTCAATGTCCTGCAACACCGGGGCGCCACAGTGATTGCCGATTATGGCCACAACCCCGATGCCATCCGCGCGCTGGTCGACGCGATCGACCACATGCCGGCGCAACGCCGCACCGTGGTCATCAGTGCAGCAGGGGATCGCCGCGATGCCGATATCAGCCAACAAACTGAAATTCTTGGCGACGCCTTCGACGAAGTGATCCTGTACCAGGATGCCTGTCAGCGCGGTCGCAAGGACGGCGAGGTGCTCGGCCTGCTGCGCAAGGGTCTGACACACGCGCGCCGCACCTCGTGCGTGTCCGAAATCCGTGGTGAATTCAGGGCTATCGAGACGGCGTTGGCCAAGCTCGACGCGGGGGACCTGGCTTTGGTGCTGATTGACCAGGTCGATGCCTCTCTGGCACTCATCGAGCAGTTGATTTGCCAGGCAACGGCCAACGCAGCTTGACGCGCCCTCCCCGATGCAGCAGATAGGGCAGCGATCGCGCATCATGACAGCGATGCCGCACGCCCGTGCCGCGGGGACAGGGAGACGCAATCGTGCTGAAACAAATCGATTTTTCACAGCTTGACCTGCGCGATGCACTGGATCTCGCCATCCTGATCGAGCAGGAAGCGCAAGAACGGTATGAGGAATTTGCCCGCGAGCTGGGCGCGCGCTATGCCGGCGATGCCACCGATGTCTTTTTGACGATGGCGGACAATGAGGCCAAGCACCGACGCCAATTGGCACAAAGGCGACAGATGTTGTTCCCGGATCTGCCGCAACGCGTGGATCCTGCGTTGGTGTGCGATGTCGAGGCACCGGAGCATGGAGCGCCGCGCCCGTACATGTCTGCGCGTCAAGCTACGTTGATCGCACTGGAATCCGAAAGGAAGGCCTATGCGTTTTTCGTCGAGGCGCTGCAGTTCGTCAAGAGTCCGTCCGCGCGCGACCTGTTCGAAGAACTGCGCGACGAAGAGGTCCTGCACCAGGACATTTTGCAGCACCATCTGGCCAAGTTGCCGGCAGATGACGAACCCGACAAGGAACCGGACGACCCTCGGGAATTGCCGGCCCTTTGAGCGTGCGACCAGTGCACCGCGATCGCGGGGCAGGCGCTCCCCTACAGGTGCCGCGGCGCCTCGATGGTGCGGCCGGTCGCCTGGGTCATGCGCTCCCGCAGGTTCGAGAGCAGCATTTCGTGCGCCTCCAGTTCCTCGCGCATGGCGCGGTTGAAGTCGGTTCTGTGGATCTCCACGCGAAGTTGCGGAATGTGCTCGTCAAGCACGCGCACGAGCGCATCGACCTCGGCTGCGTTCAGCGTCAACATGGCCCACCTCGTTGGTCGTCGATCTCGCCCTTCACGCTAGTCGCGCCGGCCGCCGTGTGCAAAGCCGTCGTCGGCGAACCATGACAAAACGACGTAAATTCAATATTATGGGTGGGAGTTGCTGGCGCCGCCACAGGCCGCTTGCGTCTCTCCCGACTGTGCGCATGGCAGGTAGATCGAAAACGTGGTTCCGTCGCCGGGCTTCGAATCGATGTAGATGAACCCTCCGCTTTGCTTGACGATGCCGTACGCCATGGAGAGGCCCAAGCCGGTGCCCTTGCCGATGTCCTTGGTGGTGAAGAACGGCTCGAACGCGCGCTGACGCGTGGAGTCGTCCATGCCGATGCCGGTATCCGCAACAGTCAACAGGACATACGCGCCCGGAGCCATGCCGGCGTGCGCCGCGGCGAATGCCGGATCCGCGCGAAACAGTTGCGTCGTGAGCGCCAGAACGCCGCCATGGGGCATGGCATCGCGCGCGTTGACGGCGAGGCCGAGCAGAACCTGCTCGATCTGCGCGGGATCGGCACGAACCATGCAAGCCTTCGCGCCCGCTTGCGTTTCGAGCTGAACCGAGCGGTCCAACAACAAGCGCAAGCGACTCGCCACCTTGTCGACTGCATCACTCAGGTCGAAGAGCTGGGGCTGCAGCAATTGCTTGCGCGAAAACGCAAGAATCTGTCCCGTCAGCCTCCCGGCCCGCTCGCCCGCGTTGCGAATTTCTTCGATCTTCCAGCGCTGCGGCGCATCCGAAGGCAATTCCATCAGCAGCATGTCGGAAAATCCGGTCACGACCGTCATCATGTTGTTGAATTCGTGAGCAATTCCCGCGGCAAGACGGCCAACGGACTCCAGCCTCTGCGCATGGTGAAGTTGTTCCTCGACCTGGCGCAGTTGCTCGTCAGCCTGTTTGCGCTGCTCGGTCAGACGCGCCCTGAATTCCGCGTCATTGGCGCGCGAACGCGCCTGATGCATCGCCTCGGCGATCCACGAAACGAGGGTGCCGCTGCCGAGGAAGACCAAGAGCCCCAGCATGTCTTGCGGATCCGCCACTGCGAAACTGCCGCCGGGTTCCATCCACAAGTAGCCGACGATGAGACCGGAAAGGCCCGTCGCCAGCCAGCCGGCGCGCTGGCCACCGTACAAGGCAGACAGCATGACCGCCGGATAGAACGTGATGAATGCAAGGCGCATTTTCAGGCCGTGCAGGAACGAAATGCGAACCGCGGCAGCACAGAGGACGATGGCAACAGCAAGCGCATAGCGGTGGCGTTGACTCACGAGCCGGCTGCCGACGAGGGTGCCGGTCGCGCCGCTGTCGCGACTCAAGGCGACGGACGCCACGACCATGTAGATGCCGCCCAAGTACTGGGCGATGCGACCCACCCAGCTCAGCGGGGTCGCGTGGCTGGTCTCGAGGAGAATGGCGAGCAGTCCGACGGCAATCAGAAGCAATGCCTGAGAATACCATCTGGTAAATGCGGTCGGGGCGCGGCCCTGGGGCGAACGGATGAGCAGCACCGTGAGGCCGAACATCGTGATCGCGGCGACGAGCAGCAGGGTGCGCGCCGACGTGCCGCCCTGGCCCTGATGGAAAAAGACGGGCATCCAACCGTGTTCTGCCGCCTCGAACACCATTTGGACCAGGCCGATGGCAGCGGCCCAGCTGCCGGCCAACCACAGGGCACTTGGCCGCGGCGAACGGGTGCTCCGCGCAGACAGCAACGCACCGGCCAGAAGGCAGAGCCCGGACAGCCAGACGCAGCCATTGTGGATGGTCGTGGCCGTATTGATGTGAAATCCACCTGTTACGCCCGCGGCCAGGCCGCCAGCAATGGCGGCGGCTGCGCCACCGCCCCAGACCAGGATGCCGCAGACCACAAGAAGCAGTCCGGGCTCTGGCCGGACGAGGAAGCTTCTGCCGACGAGCCATGCGGCGCTGAGCGACGTTGCGCAAGTGAAGAGCAAGGTCATGCTGATGGCGGCGCGCGGCATTTCGTGCGATTCGCGCCAGCCGCCGAAATGCAGCACCACCAGCAGCACAAACAGCAAGGGAACCGGGAGCAAGGCAAGTCGGCCCGGCACCGGTGCGGCGCGGTCGCGAACAACTCCCTCGGTGGCCAACACTGGCATGTCTTGAACCCCGAGGCCACAGCGGCAACGACCTGAAACAGTTCGTTGCGGCGCGACCGTGCCGCCAATTCTGGCACCCCCTCGGGCTTTGATACTGGCGCACCGCGCGACGTTAGCGCACGATGGGGTCGGCAGCAAGGCCCACAAGGCGTGGCCTGCCTCGTGGCCCTGCGGCGGCCAAACGCTTCTTGCAGACGAGAAAACGCAATGATTCAGTGCGCCGCGTTCTTGAGAGGCATCAACGTCGGCGGCCACAATCCTTTGCCGATGGCCGCTTTGAGGATGGCGTTCCAGTCACTGGGGGCCACAGATGTGCGCACCTACATTCAAAGCGGCAATGTCGTGTTTTGCGCTGAAAATCGCGACCTGCAGCAACTCGTCGTCGACGCAGAAATGCAGTTGTCGCGCACCGTTGGCAAGCGCGTCGCGGTCATCCTGCGCACGGGCCAGGAACTCGAGGAACTAGTTCAACGGTGGCCGTTCCTGGGAACGGACGCTGATCCCGCTCGGAGCGCTGTCGTCTTTCTGGATGATTTTCCAGCTGGAGGGCGCGCAGCGCTTCTGGATCCCGCACGATCGCCGCCGGATCGGTTCGTCTTGTCGGGGCGGGAGATCTACCTGCACTGCCCGAATGGCTTTGGCCGATCCAAGCTGACGGTCGACTGGTTCGAGAAGCGGCTCAGCGTCCAGGCGACTGCGCGCAACTGGCGAACTGTCAAGACCCTTGCCGAGTGGACGCGGTCCTCGCTCCTGGATTCGCAGACCAGTAGTCGCGGTGACTTGCCGCGCCGCACGTGAAGGCGCCGATGCCTCAGCACCCGAAACCCAACTGGCCTCGCTTTCTCTGGCAAATGCTGGGATTCTGGCTGGTCGCCGCGGCTTTCGTGCCGCTGCTGCTCGCGCTGCTGCTGCTGACGTGGGGGCGCGCCGCGCACACGCTGGCGCCGCCGATGCTGCGCGCTTGGGGCCAGGCAATGCTCCGTCTGTGCGGCGTGAAATTGCAGGTGGATCCGTTGGTTGAGCGTGAACTGCGGCAGCGCCGGCGCCGCGTCGTGACGCTGAACCACACGTCCACGCTGGACATGTTCGTGTCGGCGGCGCTGTGGCAGCCGGGCATGGCGGCCGTCGTCAAACGCGAGGCGCTGTGGGTGCCGCTGATCGGTCAGGCTATGTACTTGCTCGGGTTTCCCATCATCGATCGCGCCAACCGCGAAAAAGCGACGGCGACGTTGCGCGCTGCGGCGCAGCGGGTGCAAAGCGAGCACCTCACGCTGATCATTGCGCCAGAAGGCACGCGGTCGGAGACAGGGCAACTCGGCGCATTTCGACTGGGTCCGTTTCACCTTGCGGCGCAGGCGGATGCTCCTATCCTGCCCCTGTTGTTCTTCGGAACAGCGCAGCTTTGGCCGCGTCGGCAACTGCAGTGCAACGCTGGCGTCGTGACGGTGCGGATGCTGCCCGAGCAGCCGAGTGGCGCGCATGACCAAAGCGCGGATGCGATGCATCGACGGGCCCTCGCACTCCACGACGCCTATGCAGCGGCACTTGCACAGGAAAACCGAGAAGGAGAAAGACACGATGGGTGAGATGTTGTCGACGCAGAAGGCCGAAGCGCGCAAATTGGGCTGGCAGGCCGTCGCGGGTTGGGCGCTGACTGTTCTACTTGTATGGGAACACTGGTCGATCATCCTCGTGGTGGCGGGCGGCGCGCTCGCGGTGTGGCTGACGCGGCGCTGGTTTGCATTTCGCGCGAAGTGGGGAATGCGGTTCTAGCGCTTGTGCAAGAATGACTTGCACAATTGCGAGCTTGCTTGTTCTCGCGTCGCCAAGCTCACCAATGCGGATTCGCGACGGCGTGGCGGACAACCCGGCACGCCTACCGCCGACGACGCCGACGACGCCGATGATCGCCGACCTCGCCCTTGCCTTCCGCGGGCTTGCCTTCGCCGCGCTGAGACTCGACCGTGATTGTGAACTGAAGCGCCCCGCCGGGCTTTCTGGTTCGCAAGTGGCGCAGCACTTCGCTGGCAGCCGACAGCAGCAGTTCGCCTGCCAACTCAGCCTGGCCATGCCGCTGGACTTGGATCGCGCCGCCCGCAGTCGGCGCACCAGGCGCGTCACCGGGGCTCGGTAGTTCACGGCGCTCCTCGTGCGCCAGAGCTTCGTCGGCCTCGTCGGCATCCTCGAAATCATCTGCAAAATCGTTGTCTTCAGGATCGACGCCATCCGGCGCGGCAACCTCATCAGCGGACGCCAGGGGCGGCGCCTTGCGAAGCGCGGCCATCTCCGCCTCTTCCTCCGCGTCCAATTCGTCCGGATTCACGAGAGGCTTGTTGCCGTACAGCACATGAAAGCGCGGCGGCGGCAGGCCGCACGTCTCACACACGCGCGACCAGCAGCGCTGCATCGTCTTGTCACGCAACTCGGCGAGAAACGTGCCAATCGAGCCGTTCGGCGCCATCGCATGTTCGAGCGCCGCAGCGGCATCATCCAGGGCCTTGATGGTGCCCTGGTCGACCGCGCTGACCGTGGCGTCACGCCGTGCCTGCGAAAAGCGCTGGCTGCCATCGCCCAACTGCCCACGCGCCAAAGCGTATCCGCTCCAGAGCACCTTGCAGTACGTGCGCACATAGGGGTTCTGGTGGTAGCCGAACTTCAGCAGCCCGTCCGCATCGCCATCGACGCTCGTCGTCTTCTGTGTCGGCAGGGCCGCGAGTGTGCCTTCCAAGAACTTGATTTCGTCCTTGCTGAGCTGTGCACCCGATGCTACGGGTTTTGCCATGTTTTCACCTTGAGTTGTGCGGGATGAAGCGTCGCAGTCGTGGCGAGGGACCGCCCGCGATCGGACGGCGTCGCAGTGTAACAAACGCGGCTGGGAACGGGCAACCGCTCGGCGATCAGCGCTGGTTCAGCCAATCTTCATAGGACTTGAAGGTATACGGCCGTCCCAGGAAGTCCTTGACGAGATCCGCCGCATCCTTGGACCCACCCGGTTCGAGGATCTTGTGCCGGTAGCGCAGGGCCGTGTCTGGATTGAGGATCCCGGACTTCAGGAAGGCGCTGAACATGTCCTTTGCGATGACCATCGACCACATGTACGTGTAGTAGATCGCCGAGTATCCGTTCAAGTGCCCGAAAGAAGACTGCATGTGCGTTCCGGGAACGAACGGATACAGGCTGTGCGACGTCTGCTGATCGGCGACCACCTTGTCCGCGTCGATGTCCTTGGGATCGCGATCGTGCAAGTGCAGCGACAACGAGGCGTAGAACATCTGATGCCGAACCCACAGACCTTTGCCCAATTCGTCGGATTCATTCAGTTTCTGCACCAGATCCTTGGGCACCGTCTCGCCCTTGTCGTTGACGGCGAAGGCCTTCAACGTGTCGTAATCCTTGCTCCATTCCTCGAAGATCTGCGACGGCGCCTCGACGAAGTCCCACTCTGTCGACACGCCCGAGAACCGCGCCCACTTCTGGTGCCCCCCGATGGTGTGATGCAGCAAGTGCCCGAACTCGTGAAAGAAAGTCTCGACGTCCTTGTGCTCCAGCTGGCCGTTCGACGTCCGCGGATCGGGGAAGTTGCAGACCAGCACCCCAATCGGCAACTGCACGCCTTCGATGCCGTTCTGCAACGTGAACTGCGCGGCATGCTTGTATTTGTTGTCACGCGGATGCATGTCGAGGTAGATCGTGCCGTACTGCTTGTCGCCCTCAAAAACGTCATACGCCTCGACGCTTTCGTGCCACTTCACGGCCGTCGGATTGGGCCGGTAGGTGATGTGGAAGAGCTTCGCGGTCAGGTCCAATAGTCCTTGCTTGACGCGGTCATAGCGCAGGTAGGGCCGCAGTTGTTGCGCGTCGAACTTCAGTTTCTCTTTCTTCCACTGGTTGAGGAGGTAGGCCTGCTGCCAATCTCCTACGGATTTCGCGGTCTTGTCAGTGCGGCGCAACTCGGCGAGCAACATGCCGTATTCGCGGTGAGCGCGCTTGTCGCTGGCCTTCGTGATCTTGTTGATGAAGTCGTTGATGTTGGCCTCATTCTTGATCATCTTGTTGGCGCTGATGTACTCGGCCCAATCCTTGAAGCCCAGCAAGTGCGCCAACTCCCAACGCAATGTCAGGATCTTCTTCAAGTTGTCGCCGTTTTGCGGCCACGCCCGCAGCCGGTAGGTCACGTACAGTTCGCGCCGCGCCGCGTCGTCTTCGGCATAATTCATGAACGGGATGTAATCCGGGTAGTTGGTCGTCACCTTGACCTTGCCGTTCTCGCCCGGCTTGTGCGCATCGATCCAGTCTTGAGGCAGACCCTTCAACCGCGCCGGTTCGACCTCAATGGCACGCACATCGCTCGTGATCGCCTTGTCGAACTTCTGCCCGGCGTCGACCAACTCCTCGTTGAGCACCTTGATCCGCGCCCGTGTCGCCTCGTCCTTGTCGACGCCAGCACGCTTGAAGTCTTCCAGGGTCTTTTCTACGAGGCGCTTGACGTCCGCGGCTTCTGATTTGACATCCAAGGATGCAAATACCTCGAACAGCTCGTGATCCAAAGACAGTTCCGTGTTCAACGCCGCCACGAGTTGTTCGCACGTCGATGCGGCGTCGCGGGTGTCAGCGTCGGGATGCACGGCGCGCATGAGGCTCGACTCCGAATCTGCATTGCCCAGATGGAGTTGCAGCGTGTTGTACGTGTTCAGCACATGTTCCACCGTGCGCGGCGGCGAATGTTCCTTGCCGAGCCGCACGAGGTTCGTGCGCTGCAAGCGGGCGTCTGCCAAGCGATCCTTGCAGCGCTGCAGCAACGGATGCACGGGCGGAGTGGTGGCGGCAGGTGCAGCCTGGGCTTGTGGCTTGTCCGGCGCCGCGGCGGGCGCCTCGGGCGACGGGGCAGCGGCACCGCACGCGGCAAGAACAAGGGCGAATGCGGCAACGGATCCGCGACCGGGCAGGAGTGATGTCATCGGTGACTCCAAGAAAAACTCAAGCGCCGCGCATGGTTCCAAAGACCTTGGGCAGACGGGCACGGCCGGATGATGCCACGGGTTGTTGCGAAGGGAAACCGTGCGCCGAGAGCGGCGGTTCGGGGGCACGGACGATCCTTGACGCGGTCCATGCAGGGCGCAATGCTCAGCCCGCCTCAGCCGCGGAGCCTCCATGCCCATCCTGCAGCGCCTGCTCGACATGAACCGGGCCAGCAACCGCATCTTCTACCAAATTTCCAAGCGCGACCACTACATGGCCGTGTATGCCCGCTTGTTGGGCGAAGCCGCCACGACCGCACAGACGATCATCCACCTTGGCTCCGGACCGCTGGGCTTCGCCGAAGTCTGCAAGGTGCCTTTGGAGGGCAAGACCATCTGGGCCGTCGACCCGGACGAGGCGGCCCTGTCGCGCAATCCTTCGCCGAACCGGCTTTGCGCGAGTGGCGAGGCGATTCCGCTGCCGGATGCTTGCGTGGACCTCATCGCTTCCGAGCACCTGCTGGAACATGTTGAGGACATCCAGGGCCTTTTGCGCGAGAGTCATCGCCTCCTCAGGCCTGGCGGCCGCTTTGTCTTCACCACGCCGAACTTCCTGTCGTACTCAGGCATGGCGACCCATTTCACACCTTTTGCTGCCCATCGGCTCGTCATGCACATGCTGAACCGCGCGGACGCTGCGAGTCGTCAGCCGTATCCGACGTTCTTCCGCTTCAACACCGTGTGGCGCATCGAGAAGCTGGCACGCGCCGCGCAATTCGACGTGGCGCAGCTGTGGACCGGCGTCGACCATCCGACCTACACCAGTCCGATACCGGTGCTTCATCAGGCGGCCGTGCTCACACATCTGGTACTCGACAAGGTCGAGGTGCTGGCGCCGTTCCGACTGACGCTGACGGGCGTGCTGGTCAAGAAGTGACGATTTCGACGCGGACTTGTCTCACGTCGACCTCGGGCAGGTGCAGGCGATCGACCCTCTGCTCGAACCAGGACTCCAGCACCACGAGCGCCCACAAGTTCCACGTGCGGTCGCGTCGGCCCGCGAGGTGCTCGTCGCGCATGGCGGTCACAGCCTCGGATCGCACAAGACCGCGTCGCTCGACGACACCGGGCCGCGTCGCTTGTTCGAGCAGGGGACGCAGGGGTCCCATCAGCCACGCTCCCATCGGTGCCCCGAAGCCTTGCTTGGGCGCTGTCACCACCTCTGCAGGCAGGTAGCGCGCAGCCACTTCGCGCAGGAGAAGCTTGGAGGCGGCCCGGCCCCGCGCCGTCCAGATCGCTGTCGGCGCCATCCGTAGGTGCTTGGGCAGGCGCAGACCGAAGTCCAGGATCCGGCGATCTGCGAACGGGACACGCACTTCCAATGCATGGCGCATCGAGATGCGATCAGACTCCTGCAGCACGTTGTTCGGCAGAAAGCCGGAAATGTCAGCGTAGCACGCGGCATCCAGGGGGTCGAAGTCCGGGCCCAACGCAGCGATGGCATCTTCAGTCTGGCCGAGATCACTCGCCACCGCGCCCCCCAACGCATCAAGGGCGCTCGGTGTCATGAGATCTCGCAGTTCTGCAGGCGGATAGTACGTCAGCCAATCCCTGTAGATCGAACCGAAATCCGCCGATCCTGCCAGCAGAAAGCGGCGGGCCTGGCGCAAGAGGGGCAAGCCCTCGGCTCGTTCGGGGAGGACGCGTCCGAAGCGGCCGAACACATCTTCGCGCAACGCCCGCGGCAATTGCTGCCACACCGCCAGAATTTGCGTCGCCCGGTGGCGCGGATAGCCGGCGAAAGCCTCGTCACCGCCATCCCCCGCCAAGGCCACGGTCACATCGCGCCGCGCACCCTCGCACAGGACGTCGTGGACCAGGGCGGTGGGATTCGCGAACGGTTCGTCGAACTGCTGGACCACGAAGTGAAAGCGGTCCTCGGCTGTCTGGGGCGCGATGCGGACTACTTGATGTTCGACATCCAGGTGGCGCGCGAGAAGCGCCGCGCGATCGACTTCGTCCCAGCGCTTGCCTTCGCTGCCGAAGCCGACTGTGAAGGTCCGGACACGCTGGATGTCGCCGCGCTCGCGCTTCAAGCGGGCCATCATCGCGACAAGGAGGCCCGAGTCGATGCCGCCCGACAAGAAGGCACCCACTGGCACATCCGCCAGCATGTGTTCGCCCACGACATCGAGCAGCAGGTCTTCAAGGGTCTGCGTCGCTTCCGGCAGGCCGGAAAACACTCGCTTGGGCTGCACTTGGAAGCGATGGAAGCGTTGAACGCGAACATGCCGGCCCTGCAGAACCAGCTTGTGACCAGGCGCCAGCCGCGAGATGCCGGCAAACGCCGAGCCCGGAGGCGGCACGTAGAGGTAGGTGAGGTAGCCTGCCAGAGCGCGCTGGTCCGCCTTGCGCGGTACGCGTGGATCGACAAGTAACGCCTTGATCTCAGACGCAAATGCCAGAACATCGGGTGTCGGCCCCGTGCGGTAGAACAGCGGCTTGATGCCGGTCGGATCGCGCGCCAGCAGCAGACGGCGACTCTGGGCATCCCACAGCGCAATCGCGTACATGCCTTCGAGACGCTGCAGCATTGCGTCGCCATGGAGCTCGTAGAGATGCAGAATGACTTCAGTATCGCTATGCGATCGAAAGACGCGGCCTTGGGCCTCGAGCTCCTTGCGCAACTTCAAGAAATTGAAGATTTCGCCGTTGAACGTCACGGCGAGCCGACCGTCGGCCGAACGCATCGGCTGGTGGCCGGCTGGACTCAGGTCGAGGATCGCCAGCCGCGTCTGGCCCAGCACGAGCGCCTGACCATCAGGCCCGTTTGCATCGACCAGCAGACCGCAGTCGTCGGGCCCACGGTGGCGCAGGCTGAGCGTCGCGCGACAGTCGAGTTCGTCATGCCGTGGGCCAACTCGCCCGTAGATTCCGCACATTCGCTGGATCCGTCACCGTCGGAATTTTCCGACATCGCGCCACAAGTCACGCACTTTGGCGAGGCGCCGCCAGACGACCGCCTGAGGGCAGGAACACCTGCGGCTTGTCCATTTGACCAGCCAACCTGGCCCTTCGATTCATGCGCACGCGCAAGGCCAGGACGTGGCAGCACGCAATGAAGAACCAGAGATAGGACATCAGGAGGGTCGGCGTGAACAGTGAGCACACGACGCCGGCCAAAGTGCCGGACGCGAGTGCATAGGCGTAGACACTGCCCGTTTCGCTCTGCAGACCCGCCCGAATCGCAACGCCGACACCCGATAGCATCAGCAAGGTCAACAGCGTGGCGGCGGGAATGCCGTAGGCGACAGCCATGCCGATGACCGATGAGTGAAGTGCGGGGGCGCCCCAATGTTCCTCGCGGCCCGCCAGCGTGGAAAAGCCTGTGATGCCATGTCCGACGAAGGGCCTTGCTGCGATCATGGACGGCGCCATGGCGAACTGCTCTGCCCGGTGCGACGTCAGGTCCCTTGAGTCGTCTTCTTCCGCCGTGACAGTGCCAATGACGCGGTCTTCGAAAGACTTGGGCGACACCGCGGCGATGGTCAGGATGACGGTCGCGGCGACGGTGACGCTCAGAATGCGACCGATACCAGATCGAGCGACGAGCGCGAACAGCAACAAGAGTCCCAACGCAAAGCCAAACGAGCCACCCCGCGAAGCCGCGGCGAACTCGATGTAGACCGAACCGAGCGACGCCGCCAAGCCCAGGGCGCGCAGCGGCAGGCGGTTGCCTCTGTCCAAGAGCAGCGCCAGCGCAAACGGCATGGTGCGCGCCACATGTTCCGCCAGAATGTTGGGTTGACCGCTCGGTCCCTTGGCGCGAACGACGCCTGCCATCATGCTCGCCCAACCGACCTCCGCGATGACGTAGGCAGTCATCAACAGCAGACCAATGGCCTGGACGATGCCGAACGTCCGAAAATCTTCTGATTGCTTTATGATTTGTGACACGAACAGGAAGAACACCAGCGTGCCGAATAGTTCTGCCAGGGTCACAAATGACGCGCCGAAGCTCGCGTTGATCTCGGAAATGAACATGTTGGCCGCCAACAGGACCAGACCGATGGCGAACGCGCGCGGCAACGGTTCAATCCTGCGCGCGGACACGATGCGGCCGGCCGTTGCAAACAGTAGAACGATGCCGGCGAACTTGGCAGGCGTCGCAAGGCCGCCCTCAGCCAGCGTCAGCACACTCCAACCTTGCAGCGCCACGGTCGCGCTGGCGGCATAGACCGGCCGCCGCACGAACCACGCCGCCGCGATCCCGATACCGATGATCGTCACGAGTGCGGCCTGCGCCCCGCCCAGGATGGCGAGGGCCGCGGCGGCCAACATCGCGAAAACGATCACGATGATCATGCGCCCTGCCCTGCGACCTGATCGGCAGCCTGCAAACTCGCTTGCGTCACGTGGGACAACTCATCAAACGGCACCGGGGCCGCGGCGCCCGTGCGCACGGCTTGGACCAGGCGCCGCAATTGCTCGCGGTGCCCCTTGTTCTGCACCAGCGATCGATGTGTCTCGACGTGCGAGCCACTGTAGAGGCGCAGTACGCTGAAATCGTCTAGGACTGCGCTGCGCAATCCACCGTGCACCTCAATGCGCTCTTTGGGAACGAGACCATTGCCACGCGCGAGGTAATGGATCGTGCTCAGGTGGCCGCCCTCGTGGTGAACGGTGATGGCAACGCTGTCTTCGTCGACCAGCGCAGCATTGCCGGCGCGAACGGACACGGCACTCAAGTGCGCAATGCGCGCGCCGGTCAAATACACCAGCGTATCAAGAAAGTGGCAGCCCTCGCCGATGATGCGTCCGCCTTCGCGGTGCACCACGCTGCCTGGAGGCGCGTAGCCAGCGTTGATACGGTAGATGGCATAGAGCGGCTCCTCGGTGCTGGCGAAGTGGGCCCGCATGGCCTCGACGTGCGGCGCGAATCGGCGGTTGAAGCCGACGTGCAGGATGCGGCCGGACTTCTCGTGAACTTCCCGAATCTGTTCCAGTTCCTCGCAATTCACGCACAGCGGCTTTTCGACGAACACGTGCTTGCCCGCCTCCAGCGCCGCCACCACCATGCTCGCGTGCTGCCGGTGTTGGGTCGCGATGACCACGAGGTCGATCTCGGCATCAGCCAGCAAGTCTTTGAAGTCCGTGGTCGCGTAGTGAAAGCCGTGACTCGTGCCCAGGCTCTCGCCGCTCATGCCCGACGCCGTGGCGATCCCTTGAAACACGACGCCCGGCGCGGCGGCAATCGCGGGGAGCAGCACGCCGCGCGTAAAAGGCCCGGCGCCAATGACTCCGACGCGGACGCTGCGTCCCGCTGGCGCCGCTCTCTTGACCGGTAACTGAATGCGGCGCTGCAGAGGCTCTTGCACCATTGGGAAAGTGAACAGCACGCCGAGCGGATCCGTACCGTCGGCCTTGCCTTCCAGCAACGCGTAGGCGTCCGGCGCGGCGTCGATCGCAAAGCGATGCGTGGTCATCGCCGCAACATCCACCTTCCTTTCGGCGATAAGATCAAGGAATGACTCAAGATTTCTACGTTCTGTCCAGCGCACATAGGGCAGCGGATAGTCGACGCCATCCAGTTCATAGACCGGGTCGTAACGCCCCGGGCCATAGCTCGTCGACATGCGCAGTTGCAACTCCTTCTCGTAGAACGGTTTGTGCGGTACTTCCAGCGGCACCGTGCCCAGCATCGCGATGCGCGCCCGCTTGCGGCAGATCTGCACTGCCAGCACCAGCGGGTCGTTGGAGGGCGCGGTCGCCGCGACCAGCACGCAGTCGGCGCCCACGCCGCGTGTCCAGCCCTGCACGGCCTGCTCGACGTCGCTGGTGCGCACAATCACGCGCTCGAATCCCAACTTGCGCGCCAACTGAACCTTGCGCGGGTCCAGATCGACCCCGATGGCGCGACCTCCCGCTGCTTGCACGATCTGCATCGCCAATAGACCAATAATTCCGAGCCCAACCACGACGACGTGCTCGCCAAGCGTGATATCGAGCGTGCGCACACCTTGCATCGCGATGGCGCCAATGGTGGCGTACGAGGCCTCTTCGAAACTGACACCGTCTGGAATGCGGACGACAAGGTTCTTGGGCACATAGTTGACTTCCGCATGGGAGGCAAAGCCCATACCGGCGCAGGCAACCCGATCGCCCACTGCGAATCCATCTGCTTCGGGACCTGCCTCCAGCACGACGCCGGCGCACGAATAGCCAAGCGGCGTCTCCACATCCAGCCGACTCATCACGGCCTTGTAGGTCGGCGCCAAGCCTTCCTTGCGCACCTTGTCCAGCACCTGGCGCACGAGGTCCGGGCGGGCACGCGCCTTGTCCAAGTAGCTCTTGCGCGCAAAGTCCATGATGTTGCGCTCAGTTCCCGCACTGATGCAGCTTGCGACCGTGCGCATGACCACACCGCCCCGCCGCAGCGCCGGGGCCGGCACTTCCGCGACGCGCAGCGCACCCGTCTTCATGTTCTGCAGAACCTGCTTCATCGTTCGCGTTCCTTTGGCCAAGGCCTTCGTTGGTTGCGCACTGTGCCAGGATGGATCAAGCCGCCGCCGCCGGGCCGCGCGTCATGCGCTGATGGGGAATCCCGGCTTCGCTGTACACGCTGCCAAGCGGTTGCCAGCCCAAGCTCGTGTACCATGCCGTCAAGTGCGCCTGCGCACTCATGATTGCCGGCCGATCCCCAAGAACCTCGGCAATGAACTGCATCAGTGCGGTGCCCAGCCCCTGCCGCTGCAGATCGGGATGCACACCGATGCGACCGACCTTGATCGGCGTTTCGCCCAGAAACAGCCGCGCCGTCGCGACGATGCGCCCGCCCTCGTCGCGCCCAAGCACATGACTGCACTGGGGATCACTACCGTCGACTTCACACTCCGCCGTGATCTTCTGGCCGACGACGAAGACGGCATCGCGCAGCCACAGCACGTCGTACAGCTCGCGCAAGGTCAAGTCGTCAAAGCGCTTGAGCGCAAAATGCAGCATCAGGTCTAGTACTCCACATCCGCGTCTGCCGGTGCTGCCTCGTCCGCGTCGAAACTGCGCAGCGGCTTGATGTCGACATCGAACGTCCGCTCTCGAATGCGCGTGGCGATTTCCGCAATCACGTCTTCTACTTTTGCTTCGGGTCTCGCGCCTTCGAGGTAGGTGCGTACACTCGCGGTGCCGTTTTCCGCCTCCTTTTCGCCGACGACCAGCATGAACGGCGTCTTGCGCATCTCGGCTTCGCGGATCTTGTACCCCATCTTCTCGTTGCGATCGTCCACTTCTGCACGAATTCCAGCGGCCTTTAGCTGTGACAGTACGGCGAAGGCATACTCGACAGCCTTGTCCGAAATCGGCACGATGACCGCCTGGACTGGGCTCATCCACGTCGGCAGCACACCCGCGGTATGCTCCAGCAAGACGCCCATGAAGCGCTCGAATGTGCCGAACACCGCACGATGAATGACGATCGGCCTCTGCCGCGTGTTGTCGCTGGCCGTGTAGCCCATGTCGAAGTTGATCGGCTGTTGAAAATCGAGCTGCACCGTCGCGCATTGCCACTTGCGCCCGAGACAATCGTTGATTTTGATATCGATCTTCGGCCCATAGAACGCGCCGCCGCCTTCATCGACAGTGTAGGTGTAGCCACCCTTGTCAAGCGCGTCCTTCAGGTCCAACTCGGCCTTGTCCCACGTCAAGGCATCGCCCATGAACTTCTCAGGCCGGGTCGAGAGCGTAAAGCCGTAGGAGAGCCCAAACAGTGAATACACTTCACTAACAATGTCAAGTACTTCAGCGATCTCCGCGGCCACCTGCTCTGCCGTCACGAAGATGTGCGCGTCGTCCTGCATGAACTGCCGCACGCGAAACAGTCCATTCAAGGCGCCCGCCAACTCGTTGCGGTGCAAGATGCCACCCTCGGCGATGCGCAGCGGCAATTCTCTGAAACTACGTCGTTTTGACGTGTAGTACAGGAACGTATCCGGGCAGTTCATCGGCTTCAAGCAATACTCGGTGTCCTCCTGGTGGATGATGAACATGTCCTCTTTGTAGTGAGTATAGTGTCCCGATTTGATGTACAAATCCTTCTTGTACAGCATCGGGTTCCAGATCTCCTGGTAGCCGCGGCGGTCACCGAGCTCGCGCCAGTACTTCTGCAGGGTCTGCACGACAGTGAAGCCGCGCGGCGTCCAGAATGCGGCACCGGGCGCTTCCTTGTGGAAATGGAAGAGATCCAATTCCTCTCCCAGTTTCTTGTGGTTGCGTTTCTTCGCTTCCTCCAGGAAAGTCAGGTAGGCATCGAGATCCTCGGACGTCTCCCACGCGGTGCCGTAGATCCTCTGCAGCATCGGTCGTGTCGCATCGCCACGCCAGAACGCGCCCGAGGTCCGCAACAGCTTGAATTGCTTCAAGCGGCTCGTGGACGACACGTGCGGACCCGCGCACAGATCGACAAACTCGCCTTGGCGATAAAGCGTAACGGTCTCTGGATGTTGAGTATCAACAATCTTGTCGATGACTTCGATCTTGTAGCTTTGGCCCATCGCCGCGAACAAGTCACGCGCCCGCTCCACCGACACGCTCACTTTCTGGAACGGGAATCCGCGCTTGGCCATCTTCTTCATGCGCCGTTCAATCTCCAGGAGATCCGGAGGCGTCAGCGGTCGCGGCAGATCGAAGTCGTAGTAGAAGCCGTGCTCGATGGCGGGACCCGTGGCAACCTTTGCGGTCGGAAAGAGTTGCACGACGGCCTCTGCCATCAAGTGCGCGGTCGAGTGACGCAGCCGCTGCAAGCGCTGCGCGCGCGTCTCGCCTTCCGGCACGGCATTCGGGCCGAACGCCAGATCGGCCGTCAGCGCGGCGATCTGCGGCTGCGCGGCCGCATCCTCGGGTACATCATTGATCTCATTCATAGAATCTCTCCTCGGCGCCCATGTCGGCGAGCCGCCAGCTGGGGTGGTCGCGGCGGCGTAGTGTCCACCGCCTTGCGCGCCTCCGCAACCCGGCGTACCGTCGCCATCGCGTCCGCGCCTGATGGTTGCGCCGCATGGAGGCCGCGTGCCTGCCCCCTCCTCGAACAAGTTCTCCATCCCACTGTTCATCTTTGTCTTTCTCGGATGGACCTTCGACTTCTACGACCTCGTGCTGCTCGGCTTCGTCAAGGGTCCCGTCGCCCACGACCTTGGCTTGTCTCACTCTGCCGAGTCATGGATGCTCGGCGTCGCCTTGGGCACGTCCGGCATGGGTGGCATCGTCGCAGGCTGGCTCGCCGACCGAGTGGGCCGGCGCGACATTCTCGCTGGCACCATCTTCTTGTATTCACTAGGCTCTCTGGTTGCCGGTCTCGCCCCGTCCCTGCCTTGGTTTCTCGTGGGACGGGCCCTGGTCGGCCTCGGCGTCGGCGGCGAATGGGCCATCGGTCACAGCATTCTCGCCGAAGCCGTCCACGCGAGGTTCCGCGGCCGCGCCGCCGCGGCGCTGCAGGCCGGCGAACCGATCGGCGTGGCCCTTGCCGCGCTGGCCGGCTACCTCCTCGTGCCCGCTGTCGGCTGGCGCTGGGTCATGATCGGTTCCTCGGCCACGGCGCTGCTGGCCTTTGCCATGCGCCGGACCTTGCATTTGCCGAACCAACCCGGCCTGCACCGCCCGACCTGGCTGCAGGTGCGTGAGGCGCGCGTGTTCGGCCGCATGGCGCTCGCCTGGATGCTCGGCGTCTTCAAGTTGGGCACGTACTGGACCTGCTACACCTGGCTTCCCTCCTTTCTGATCAAGGAGATGGGGCAGTCCGTAGGCCGCTCTGTGACGTGGGTGCTCACCGCGCAGACCGGCCAGTTTCTCGGCATGATCGCCTTCGGCCACATCAGTGACCGCATCGGCCGCCGACCCGCCTTTTTCGGCTTCTCGCTGCTGACTGCGTCTGCCATCGCGCCGCTCGCCTTTGCGTGGACATTCCTGTCCATCAACCCGCTGCTGTTCTGGAGCACCATGTTCGCTTTGGGCTTCGGCTCGGGCTGCACGGCTGGCTTCGGCGCCCTCTTGGCCGAGCTGTTTCCAGAAGAGATCCGCGGCTTTGCCATGGGCACGACCTACAACCTCGCCCGCACCGTCCAACTCGGCGCGCCGGTGCTGGTGGGCTACGCGGTGGCCTGGCATGGCCTGGAGGGCGGCCTGACCGTTCCCCTGTGTCTGGCATTGTGTACGGGCACTTGGGTCTGGCTGTTGCCGGAGACGCGCGGCATCCCCTTGCCGACCATCCGCCAGGTCGCAGCTAGGAGTGGTTGTTGAGATCGAGACTGCGCGACATGGCGGCCCGTCCCGAGGCCTGGTTGCTCGGCGCCATTCTCATGGCCGCCCTGATCGGCCGCTGTTGGGGATTGGACTATGGCTCGCCCTACGCATTCGGCAACGAAGATGAGTTTCCCGTCGTTCGAAATGCCATGAGTTTCGGTGCATTGCGCACGCTGCGCCCGAACTTCTTCAATTACCCGGCGCTGCAATCCTACCTGATCTTCGCGATGTTTGGCCTGCAGTTCTGCATCGGCAAGGTCGCCCACATCTTCAGCAGCGCGGTGGACTTCGCCCTGCTGTTTTCCATCAAACCTGGCGTGTTCCACACCATCGCCCGCATCCCCAGCGCGCTGCTGGGCACGGTGACGGTGGCGCTCGTCTATGCCCTGGGACGGCGCATCCACGGCGCAAAAACGGGTGTCGTCGCGGCCACATTGCTGACATTCTCCGCGCTGCACGCCTCCAAATCGCACTGGGCCTTACCCGACGTGCCGATGACGTGCCTGACGACCGCTTCGCTCTATTTTATGTGGCGCCACATCGAAGACGGCACGCGGCGCTGGTCCATCCTGGCCGGCCTCGCGCTCGGGCTCGCGATTTCGACCAAGTACAATGCGGGCATCCTGATCGTGCCATTGATTCTCGCTCATGGATTCGCGGCGCGCGACGCTGAACCACACGGGCACATGGCCCTGGCCACCGCGCGACGCATCGTGGTGCCTCTGGTGACGGTGGCAGCTGGGTTCATCGCCGGCTCCCCCTACTGGCTGCTCGACTTCTCGCGGTACTTCACGGCATTTCGTTATGAATCCAATCATATGAGCGTTGGCCACATCGGCCAGACCCCGATCGCGCCGTGGCTGTGGTGCATCACCGACCTCATCGCCACAGAACAGGTGTTGGGCGTTGCCTTGCTCTGCGGCATCGCCTACGCCCTCGTGCGCCGAACGCGATCCGATTGGCTCATGCTGACCCACATCGCCCTCGCGTTTGCAGTCATTGGCTCCTGGTCCAAGGCGGGTCTCTACTACCTCTTGCCCCTCTGGCCGCCGATGTGCCTGCTTGCGGCCCGATCTCTCGTCGATCTGCAGAGCCGCGTTGCACGCGCGTCCGCGAGGTCTGTCTGGGCGCTGGCTGCGCTGAGTGCCGTCGTCGTCGCCCCATCCGCTGTCGCGATCGTGCGCGAGGACTTGTCGTTGTCGCGCCAGGACACGCGCGTCGATGCCAAGGAATGGATAGAGAAGAACATTTCTGTCGACTCCCGAATCGCGATGACCTACTACGCATACTGTCCACCTTTGCTGTCCCACGGCGGCGACTTGGCGACAATCGGAACGAAGAAATGGTCCGATCCCGTATTCGACGCGAAGCTATCCGCGTGGTTGGCGCGGCAGCCCACCTACCACATCGATGACCTGACCGTGACGGCCGCGGCTGCACCGAACGGCTCAGACGAGTTGTACCTCGCGTCCGCAGCAGTCCGTTGGCAGACGCCTGCCGAATTGCGCGCCCGAGGCATTGACTACGTAATCCTTGCGGATTGGCAGTATTCGCGTTTGCTGACGGGCCGGCCGCCACGGGAGGGCACGCCGTTGCGGCGCATCTTCGACGCACGCAGGGCCAACATCCAGGCGGTCCTGAGCGCTCCGGACTTGCGGCTCCTGCACGAGACCCGGCCCCGGCCCGGCCAGCCCGGTCCGACCATCAAGATTTTCAAAGTGCTTGCGCACGCGGGCTGACAGCAGGCCGCGCCTCGGACCCCTGCCGCGACCCACGATAGGGGATGCATCCTGCGCGCTCGTCCTCTATTCTCTCGCTGCGACGCCCAGCCTTCCGGGCCCGAGGTTCCCATGATTTCGTCCCTGCTCCGGCCCCTCCTATTGTGGGCCATGGCTGCTGGGTGGCTCACTGCCTGCGCCCACGACGTCGGCCTGATCGACCGTACCCAGCCCGGCGCACTCGACAAGGGCGCCTTCGCAGGCGAGTGGTACTACCAGCGAACTGTCGTCGATGTGCCGTATACTGCAGGGTTTACGTTTGTCGGCGAGGCCGACGAACTCGAGCGCGTCAAGTGGACGGTGACCGAAGACCAACTCGTCGCATACCGCAGCTACGACTTCGTCGCAGGCACGGACCTGGACCACTCCAAGCGCGGCAAGCCGGGCGAGAAGGTGAACGGACAGCCTGTCGCCGTCTACAAGATTGTGAAACACTTCGACATCCTTCGCGGCTACAGCACGACGACCGGCGAACAGAACAACGTGCTGGGCGAAAACGACACGGATCGGCCCTGGTACCAGCGGCAGTACATGCGCGTCGACTGGTCGCAGAACCTGGCGCGGAACTTCAACTTCACAGTCGACACCATCGCAACCGAGCCGGTCCACTTTGCCATCACGGATCCGAGCGACGCGGATGCGTTCACGATGGCGTGGCGCGACGCGGCCCAGAAGAGCGGCTGGCGCGAGACCCGTGACCCGCAGAAACACCGCGAAGCAAAGGCTCCTGAGTATATTGACGTGGTGACCAAGGTGCTGGCGACGCCGGAGAGCTATGCGGGCTGGGATGACTACGGCCCGTGGACGGTGCCGGTGTGTTGGGTGTACGGCAACGAGGACTGCAAGCCGGCGGAAATCAAGATTCGTACTGCCCTCTTGCGCGTCGATCCGACAGATGACTACGAACCGCTCGACTATCCCGACAACTACCTGGCGCGCGACGAAAAGGGCGAGTTGATCAAGACCGTTGAGTATACAGATGGTTCTGTCGAGCGCGATCCGGGAGGCAGCAACGTGCGGATTCCAATGTTCGACAAGTTCGGCTACTTCCGCGCGGAGCGCTACGGCTACGATCCGCTGCACGGCGAAGTCGAAAGTGCGCGCAAGCTCCTGATCGGGCGCTGGAATATCTGGCAGAAATCGAGGGGCGCCGACGGCAAGCCGCTGCCCTACGCACAGCGGACGCCACGGCCGATCGTGTACTACAAAGGTCCCGGTTTTCCTGCAGATCTTGCAGAGGCGGCGGCCAAGGTGGTGGCGGGATGGGACGACGCCTTCCGCAGCACCGTCGCGACCCTGCAGGCCAAGAAGGCGACGGAGGTCCCAGCGATGTTTGTTCTGCGCGACAACACGCAGACATTCGACAAGGACGGCAACGTGCTGGACCGCGGGCAACGCGTCGGCGACATTCGGTTTTCCTTGCTGAACTACGTCGCCGAGCCGACGCGCGCCGGGCTGCTCGGCTACGGGCCCTCTGCGATGGACCCGACTACGGGGCAGATCTTGAGCGCGAGCGCCAACGTCTACGGCGCGGCTCACAAGACCCTGGCGACTTCTGGCCGCGACCTGCTGCGCCTCGTGCGCGGCGAAATCGATCCAGAGACTTACGGTCTTGGGTTGACCACAGAAAGCGAAGTGTTCGCGGCCCTGCAGGCCTTCGTGCCCACGGGCCACAAGCCCGCTGCCGGCGGCAAGAAATCTGCCTGGCAAGAGGCGCCGCAGCGGTTGCCGGGCAGCCAGGCACACTCGCAGGCCCTGCAGCAGGCACAGGCCTTTGCCCAGCGGGTGACTGACCGCGACAAGCAAGTGAAAGTCCATGCTTTGAAAAAGAAGATGCAGGGGCGCGATGGCTGGCCGCAGGCGCGCATGGCGCTGCTGGACCACGCACCGGTGGCCGCGGCACTGGTGAATCGCGACATCGCCGCAGCGTTCGGTGGGCCGGATGTACAGGAAATGCTGAAGAGTCTTGCACCGAGTCTGCCGCTGCCGGCGCTGACGTCGGGGCAGATGCAGCAACTGATGCCGTCGCACTGGGCGACGGGCGCGGCCCGGGCACGGCAGCGTGCTCGCCGACAATTGCTTGGAAAACATAGCATTACGCTGGCCGCGTTTACCGACGACGCCATCGCGGGTCTGGCAGAACAACTCAAGGACAAGACCGACGCGCAGGCGTGGAGCATTCTTTACCAGGCCGTGTTTCGGTCCACGGCCGAGCACGAGTTGGGGCACACGTTCGGTCTGCGCCACAATTTCGAGGGTTCGACCGATGCCCTCAACTACCACGACGAATTCTGGCAACTGCGCGGCGCGAACGGCCAACCGCTGGAGCAACCGACCGATGCGATGAAGAAGGCTGACATCGACGGATACAAGTACGCGTCAATCATGGACTATGCCCAGCGCATGCAATCGGATCTGAAAGGTCTCGGGCACTACGATCGGGCGGCGATCGCCTTTGGTTATGGTCAGTTGGTTGAGGTCTTCGACAATTCACCGGTCGATCCGCTCGTGCTCGAGCAAGTGGACTTGCAGACGGCGTTGCATGCGCTGCGGCACTACACCGCGATTCCCAACATGATGGGCGGCATCGACAAGGTCGCGCAGCGCCACTTCGTGCCGTACGACAAGATTGTCGCGCAGTTGACAGGCGCGGGTTCGCAGCCGGGCAAGGGCATCCAGAAGCAATTGTGGGAAGTGCCGTACCGCTTCTGTTCGGATGAATACGTGGAAGGAACGCCAACTTGCAATATGTTCGACGCCGGGGCCGATGCACTGGAGATCGTCGAGACCGGCTTGCAGCAGTACCGCGACCATTACCTGCTTCAAGCTTTTCGACGTGATCGCGTGGGTTTTCGAATCGAGGACTACGAGAGTCATCTTTGGTCGCGCTATTTCCTGCCCGTCGCGTTGCAGTACCAGAATTGGGTGTTCTGGCAATATGACCCGGATGTTTCAGACAACCCTGGCGTCTTGTGGGACAGCCTCACGCAAACCTCCTCGGATATCAAGCGTTATGCCCTGAGCGCGACGCCGTGGGAACAATCGCCGCAGGGCGGCCTCGTCATGAGCGAAGCCGTGCACCGCGGCATCGAAGCGCTGGTGAACGTCTTGGCGACGCCAGAACCGGGCTCCTACTGCCTCGACAAGGCGTCCAACTCCTTCTACCACTACACGAATGCCACGGACTTGCCGGCTTGTGCGACGCCGCTCGGTTGCGAATCCACCGACGATACGTGCGTGGACGTCGTGGTGCCGCTGGGTGTCGGGCGTTTTCACGACACGCAATATGACAATGATACGGGCTACTACTACTATGACCGCTTGAAATACATTGGTTCTTTCTACGACAAGCTGGACGCGATGGCCGTGCTGACGGACCCGTCGACGTATTTCATCGGCGTGGACTCCTCCCAACCCGTGCACAATTACATCCTGTCGATGTCATTGTATTTCGAGAAGGAACTCGGACGTGCGTTCGGCGGATTGGCCGCAGGCCGCCAGGATCTGCTCGGCGCGGTGCGCACCAACAGCGGGACTCTCAAGCAGCGCACCTGGTTTGCCGACGACAAGACGCTCGCCGCGGAACAGTCCCTCGTGCCCGTCGAACTGTCGGGGCTGTTCATCCTGCGCAATTACGCCATGATGTTTGGCATGGCGTGGCTCAACGCCGACTGGGATCAGACCTTCAATGACTCGATGAAGATCTGGCTCGAAGGCAGCGGCGAGTCCTTCACGCCGGCGGCAGGCGCGAATGTGGCGACGTTCACCAACACGGCGAACCAGCGAACGTACCATGCCGTCAAGATGGCGGATTCAAAACACTATTCGCCGGCGTGGCAAATGGTGCGCGACACTGCCCAGCTGGCGCTGGACCTTGCCGCGGGCAAGCCGGGCCTGTACGCGTGGCAAGTCGAGGAATCCGTGCAGCTGATCGAAGTGGCCCGCGGCATGTATGCAGCGCTCGGATATGCCAGTTTCTAGGCGTCCGTCGCTGCTTGTTGTTTGCGGCATTCGCACGAATAGACCATGAAGGGGCGCCGACGGAAGATTTTTGGACGTTGATCGCATGGTCGCCTAGACTCTGCCGCAGGCCCATGCGGCAACGCACCACAACGAGGAGCAAATGAACCACAAGACTCTGATTCCAGAGGCCCAGTTGGACCCACGCGTTCTCACGGGCAGCATGTACGACTTCTCCAAGCCCGTCGGGCCGGATCTGCTCCTGCGAACGCAGGCTTTCGAGGACTGGCGCGCAAGGCGATCTGAAGTCGGGGTGTGGCCGTTCTCGCGCGTACTGCACGCAGCGCCCGGGCCGGATATGGCCATCGCGGACGAGCAAGGGCGTGGTGGTGCCGGTATCAGCCTGGCATGCCAGGATTACCTGGGTCTGACCTCGCACCCGGCGATTCGCGAGGCGGCTCAACGAGCCCTGCACGATCTTGGCCCCCACAGTGCGGGTTCACCGGCGCTGGCTGGCAACACGGCGCTGTCGCTGCAGTTGGAACGGGAGCTTGGCGAGGCCCTCGGTTTCGAGCACATCGCCCTGTTCCCAACTGGTTGGGGTGCGGGCTTTGGCAGCATTGCAGGGCTGGTGCGTCCTGATGATCACATCGTCATGGATCAACTCTCGCACGCCTGCCTGCAGCAAGGCGCCTTTGCGGCGACGCGCAACGTCATTCGCCATGCACACTTGGACGTCGAGGCCGCACGCAAGATCCTGCGCGACATCCGCGCCGAGGATTCGCGCAATGGCATCATGGTGATCACCGAAGGTCTGTTCTCGATGGACTCCGACGTGCCGGACATCGGCGCGTTGCAGGACGCCTGCCGCGAGTTCGGCGCGACGCTGCTGGTCGACGTGGCGCACGATTTTGGCGCATTGGGCCCGCGCGGCGGCGGATCGCTCGGCGCCCAGGATCTGCTCGGCAAGGTCGATCTGGTGATGGGCAGCTTTTCCAAGACCTTCGCCTCCAATGGCGGCTTCATGGCAACGCGCTCGTCGGCGGTGCGGCAGTACATGAAGTTCTATGGCAGTCCGCAGACATTCTCGAATGCGCTCTCGCCGGTGCAGACCGCCGTCGTGCGCGAGGCGCTGCGCGTGGTGCGCGCGCCCGAAGGCGACGTGTTGCGGTCTGCGATGTTGCACAATGCGGAGACCTTGCGTGGCGCCTTTGCTGCCCACGATATCCACTGCATCGGTGTGCCGTCGGCCATCGTCCCGGCATTTATCGGTGACGAGGCCGTCGGGCGCATTGCCTGGTCCCTCGCCCAAGGACGCGGCGTTCACGCCAACCTCGTGGAGTTTCCAGCTGTGGCGGTGGGTTCCGCGCGTTTCCGCATGCAGGTCATGGCCACGCACGGCGAGGAACAGCTGCTGCAAGCAGTTGACATCATTTCTCAATGCATTGCTGAGGCCAAGCAGGCTGTGGCACAGGTGCCGCTGCAGCGCCAACGTCAGCGTTCCACGTTCTTCGAGCGCAGCGAATTCGCGACGGCCGCCAAGGCACTGCCGTCGTTGAAGCAAGGTGATCTGCAGAAGTTGCTCGCCGTTGCGCGAACCGAAACGCATCAGGCGGACGACACTTTCATCCGTGCGGGCGCGAACTCGGGCGTGCTGTACGTGGTGCAACGCGGCATGGTGAGGGTGGAAGTCGATTACCTTGGGCATCCAGTGGTTTTGGCAGAGTTTGGCGAAGGCGAGGTCATCGGCGAAATGTCGCTCCTCGACGGCAAAGGCGCGAGTGCCTCGGTCGTCGCCGAGACGGATGTCGAAGTCGCGTGCCTCGATCAGGCGACCATCGCGACACTGGCCAAGAGCGACCCGGAACTGGGCATGCGGCTGTACCAATCGCTCGCGATGGTGGTGGCGGGGCGGCTGCGCACACGCAACGTGCTGGTGACGCCGTTCGAGTTTGTCGGATAGGCATTGTCGCATCGCAGAGTAGGGAGGCCGGCGAGAATCTCTCAGAACGGCGAATAATAGAAGCGCAGTTGCAGTCCCTGTTCATACGCAAACGGCTGATCCGGATTGACATTCGGCTGTCGTACCAGATTGAACGTGTAGGTCAGCGCGGCGAAACTGCCCAGGCGCAAGCTGACTGCGTTGCGCCACGCCATTTGCGTCAGTTCCAGGCCGTTGAATGGAAACAGGGCATCCAGTTCGCTCGACGCCTGCAGGTAGCGCGTCAGCCGCGCCTGGGCCAGCCAACTCGCCTCCGTGCCGGTCAGCACGGTTCCCGGGACCTCCCTTACCTCGTAAGCAGGCGTACTTGCGTCGTCTGCGGCGACGAGTTGGCCGCGCGCGATATACTGCCGCGAGCCCAGCCCCGCGCGCAAGTTGAGGTCGAGCAGCGCGCTGTGCGCCACACGGAAATTGATGCCGAGACCCTGTTTCAATTGAATCGGCGTCAGCGGGCCGGCCAGCGTCAAACGCGTGACATTGCTGCGCTCTGTTCCCGACAGATTCTTGCCGGAGGCATCCTGCACCACAACGCTCGTCGGCGTCGAGAAATACGTAGCCTGGTCGAACAGCGTCGTCTCACCACCGAGCCGCACATAGGGCCCGATCCATGGCAACGCCTGATAAATATAGATGGAATTGAGATACACGCGATCCTTGACCGACTGCAGCCGCCCGTCGAGCAGATTGCCCGGCTTGTGGTCTGCACCGATGGTCGGCGAGAGCGTCTGGCCCTCTTCGATCTCGAGGCGCGTGGTCCACAGGTGCGCGTCTTGCGCGAAACGCAAGCGGTTGTCGGCATAGACATCAATGCCGAGGCCGCTGCCAACTGGCGCACTCGAGTAGCCTTCGGTGCGGTTGGTCAACAGGACGCTGCCGCCGAGCGAGGAGCGCAATTGCCACGGGCCGTCATTCGTGTGATCCCGGTCCATCTCCGCGACGCCCGCACCCAGAAAATCGCGTGAGACTTCGTCCTGTACCAGCGTATACGGAACGGCCATGCCCTCCACCAGCAGGACGGTCGCGAAATTGGTGCGCGCGCGGTAGGTCGACCCCGACTGGATGATCTTGTAGAGACCGGGCCTGAGCACCCAGACCTGAGTTTCCTGACCCAATTCCTCATCCACGCCGTAGCCGATGCCCATGTATTCGCGATCTTCCATGCGGATGATCTCGTAGTTTCCCAGGAACGGAATGAACTTCGCTGTCACCACCGAAATATCGAGCGTCGCCCAGGTCGGCGCCACGATGGTCGTTTCGCCCTCCGTGACATCCACTTGCCGCACCACGTGTTGCGGGACGGAGCCAGAACCGAACGTGATCTCGTAGTGACCTGCCGGCACGACGATGCGATGCCCCATCGTGCCCGTCGCGATGCGTCGGCCAGCGCGCGCCACCTGGACGGGCGGCTCGCGATCTGGCTTGAGGCTCAGCGACGGCAAGAAAATCGCGCCCTGCCCCGCTGGCACTTGCGTCGCATCGGAATGGTACTGCGCGCTCTTGCGCCAATTGACATGCTCGCCGTTCGTGCCGTCGAATTCCACCTCATCTTCGGGCGGACAAGGCTCTTGTGCTGCCTGCTCAGCCGGTTGCGCGGGTTTCGGCGCGACGTGCGCCGCCTGCGTCGGCGCTGGCAACGCCCGATCCGAGAGAACCGCGTCCATCTGCGCCAGCGCGATATGCATTTGCTCGTCCAGAATCTCCGACATGGCGCGCACGACCAGGCCCAGTTCCTGCTGATTCAGCGGCCGTCGCTCGTCGAAAGTGTACTGCCAGATCGCCTTGTTGTCCTCGAAGCGCGCCAGCCGGAAGGTCATCGCGAGGTGGGCATACCAGACCGCGCCACCCTGCAGTTCCTCGATCGCTTGCACGCTGGAATCGAGCACGTACGTCGGCGCCTCGGCGCCCATGCGCTGCACGACGCTGCGGAAGAGCCCAGAACTCGTTACGGATTGCGCGAGCAACTGCCCGAGCATGCGCGACGGACGATCCGCCCAGTTGTTCTGGTGGAAGAATTGCAGTTCTTGCGGCGAAAACCGGTAGACGATCTGCGGCCGGTTGTAGACGGGCGAAATTTCGACCTCGCGAACCCAGACTTCAGCCTTGTTGCGGCTTTGTGCCGGCTGGCTGATCACGGGCAAACTCATCGTGTAGTAGCGCTGTTCCGCTGTCGTCGCGCCAAAACAGCCACTGAGGCTCAGGGCCGTGCACGCCAACCACACAAGTTGCAAGTGCTTGTTCATCGCCCGATCCGCTTGTCACTGCTGCGGTCGCTGCTCAGCAGCAGCAACGTCGGATTGTCTTTCACGGCTTGCGCAAAATCGCGCATGTCTGCCGCCGCGTCGCGCAAATGCCTCAAAGTCACATCGACATCGCCCTGGCTGCGCAGCAGCAGCATGTTGAGACCGCCCACCAGGGTGTCGAGCTTCTTGACGGTCGAGGCCATGTCGCCGCTGGGTGCCAGCGCCTTGCGCACACTGCCACTCGACACTTCGAGATCGGCCATCAGGCGATCGGCGCGCGCCATGACGCCGACGCTGCCGTGCACCGCCAACGCCAGATCGTGAGAGGCAACGGCCATGTCGTCCGACACCCGGCGGGCGTTGGCGACGATCGCCGCTATGTTGACGCGGTTGTCGGTCAAGACACCCGAAGCCTGCTCAAGAATTTCCTGGACGCTGTGCTGAGCGTCCGTGCCCGTCATCGCCTGCAGGTTGCGCAGCAGGACATCCAGCTTGTCGCCAATCGCCATCGCCTTGGCGCTGAGTTCATCCATCAGCGAGTCGCTTGCGGGAATGAGATCGCCGGGCTTGCGCAGGCGCGTCTTCGTTGAACCACGTGAAATATCTACGTATTTCATGCCGGTGATGCCCTGCGATCCGAGGCTGGCTTTGGAATCCTCCGCGATGGGCGTGTCGTGGGTGACGCTGATCCCGACTTCGATGACCGACACGTCGTCCTTGGCGACGCCGAGTGTTTCGACGCGGCCGATCTTGATGCCGCTGTAGGTGACGTCAGAGCCGACGGACAGCCCGGAAAAAGACGCGGTCTTGCTGGAAAAGCGGATGCGGTAGCTGTCGCGGCGTTCCGTCAGCGCACGGCCGGCGAGCAAGAGCGTCGCGCCCGCCAGCACCGTCAGCGCCGTGCCGACAAAGATGCCCAGGCGGACTTTCTGGCCCTTGGTCATGTTGGCCATCAGTCCCCTCCCGCGGGTGGAAGGCCGAACAATTCCGATACGCTCTGGTCGCGGCGCACCCCGCCATGGCTGCGGCGAGCGAAGAAATCGTCGACAGCAGCGATGCCACGGCTGCGCACCTGCCCGATGGGACCTTCAGCGATGACCTTGCCGCCGCCGACCATGAGGACGGAGTCGGCAATGGCTTCGATGCTGGCCAGTTCGTGGGTCACGACAATCACGGTCATGCGCAGGGTGTCGCGCAGAGACAGGATCAGGCGATCCAGTTCGGCAGAAGTCAACGGGTCCAGGCCCGCCGACGGCTCGTCGCAGAACAACACCTCGGGATCCAAGGCCAGCGCGCGCGCCAGACCCGCGCGTTTCTTCATGCCGCCAGACAGTTCCGACGGGTAGAGGTATTCAGCGTGGGTGAGTTCGACTTGCGCGAGCTTGAGGCGCACCAGTTCGCGAATGGCGCCTTCGGGCAAACGCCGGTGTTCGCGCAACGGCAGCGCGACATTCTCGCCCACGGTCAGCGAGCCGAACAATGCACCGTTCTGGAACAAGACGCCGATGCGCTGCAAGTGCACGATGAGGTCACGCTCACTCAGGCTGCGCAGTTCCTTGCCGAGCAAGGTGACGGTGCCGCCGGCGACTTCGGTCAGGCCGAGAACGCCCTTCAAGAACGTGGACTTGCCCGAGCCGCTGCCGCCGAGGATGACGCGGATTTCGCCTTGCTGCACCGTGGCATCGACGCCGCCGAGCACGATGCGCTCGCCGTACTTGACGACAAGGCCGCGCACGTGGAGAGCGACCGAGGTCGGGGCGTGAGGAACCAGGGTCATCCGAGCACCGGTCATCCGAGCACCACGTAAAACAGCACGGAGAATACGCTATCCGCGACGATGATGAAGAAGATGGCGGCGACCACCGAGGCCGTCGTGGCGCGGCCGACCTCTTGGGCGCCGCCACGCACACGAATGCCGTGGTAGAGACCGATGAGCGCGATACCCCAGGCGAACACGAGGCTCTTGAAGAGGCCCGTCGTCAGATCCTTGAACACCAACGCATCAATGCTGCGTTGCAGGTAGGGCTGCGGCGCCAGATCGAGGTAGACCATGCCGACGATCCACCCGCCGAAAATGCCTAACAGATCTGCCATGAGCGTCAGCAGCGGCACCGTCAGCACCATGGCGAGCAACTTGGGTACGGCGATGAAATCGACAAAGGGGATGCCCATGACCTGCATGGCGTCGATTTCCTCGCCGACCTGCATGGTCGCGACTTCGGAGGTGATCGACGAGCCGGAGCGGCCGGCGACGAGAATGGCGGTGATGAGCGGACCCATCTCACGGACCATGGAAATGGCTGTTAATGTCGCGACATAGATTGCAGCACCGAACTGGCGCAACTGGTACGCGGATTGAAATGCGAGGGTCAAGCCGACCAGGAAAGTGATGAGGCCGACGATGCCGAACGCTTGAGAACCCATCTGGCTGGCTTGCTGCGCCAAAGCTGGCCAACGCAGGCGGCGCGGTCGCACGAGGGCAGCGGCGGAACTGACGGTGACGTCAGCGGCGAGGACGATGAATGCGCCAAGGGATTGAATTGCTTGCCACGTGCGGTCGCCGAGCGACTCGAAAGCGCCGGCGAGCGGTGCGCCGGCTGGCAGCTTGACAGGCACGCGGTAGAGATCGAGCCAGGCACGGCAGTCGGGCGGGACATTGCACAATTCGACACGAAAGCCGCGTTCGGCGCCGCTGCGCCAGACATCGACCAGGGTGGCGGTGCCGGCGCTGTCGAGGCTGGTCAGAGCGGCGCAGTCGAGGGTCAGGACGCCGTCGCGCTGCGGCACGCGGCGGCGCAGCGTCCGATCCAAGGTCACGGCGGTGTGGCAATCGAGGGCGCCGGCCAGCGACCACAGGCGCGCTTGCGCTGTAGAGCCTGGGGCTTCGGTGATGGTCAGCGGTGCAGGTGGCGGCATGCGCGCGACAGGCGTCCCCAGGAATCGGGTGCGCGCCTGGCATCATAGGCTGGGCGGCGGGGGACACAAGGTGCTGGCGACTCTGATGCGGACCACGGTCACCATGCAAGGAAGGCGCTGCGTTGGGTCGGACCTTCGGATCGGCCCGGTCAGTGGGGCGCAATTTCGGTCGGAGTGCCATCCGGGCAGATCAGCACGCCTGCGCAGATAGGACAATGCATCTGCTGGGACAGTCCCGCCGGACACTTGGTCAGCCACTGCGGGTCGTCGTGGGGGACTTTGCAGGCATCCGGCATGGCCTGACCGGGTTCTGGCCAGTCACACGCGACCCAGCCGCAAGGCAAGCAGTTGTCCCAGAGGTGGCAGCACATGGTGCCATCTGCCGAGCAGGCCCAGAGCGCCGGGTCGGAGGATCCGCCACAGGTGAACTTGGGTCCATCCCAGCAGCCTTTGGTGTCATCGGCGGGCTGCGCGCAGATCTCGACTGTCTCTTGGCTTGGGCAACGCATGACCGGCACGCCTCCCGGTTTTTGGAATAGTTTGCAGCCGTTGGAGCAATGCGCGATGGGGCCACCATCGGATGTAGGCATGAGGGTGCAGTCGGTGCCCAGAGAAGCGCTGAGTGCCGCAAGTTGTGTGCCCGTGATGTCTGGTCCGGCCTTTGCGTCCAGCGTGGGGTCCACTGTGCCGCAGCCGAGCAGGACCAGGTTGCATGTGAGCAGTATCAAGAAGATCTTGTTCATCATCACCGTCCTCCTAGTTCGAGAAGTCGTCCACGGCCCAGGCCAAGCCAATATCCGTGTAGAACACATTTGCATGGAACCCCCAGGATTGAATGAAAATATCGTAGTCCTGGCCCGGAATCCCTTGGAACTGTACGATTTCCCAACTGTTGTCAACCGAAGCTGAGGCCACGCAGCTGGTCGTCCCTGCCCTGCACACCCAGAGGTCGAGGTCAGCATCCAGGTAGCTTGAGACGCACGACTGATTCCACGCGCCACCGCCGCACGCTGTACCATCCCAAGCCAGTACTGCCCTTACGCGCAGTCCCGTCGGCGCACTCGGCACGTGGATCCGGTAGCCGTGCCCATTACTGACGCCACACACGCCGACGGGGCAGCGCTGGTTCAACCAGTCTGAGTCGTTGTTCTGGCCTCCGAACTTGTCAACACTCGTAAAATCATAGCCGTAGCGATCTGGCGCTTCGTTCATCGCATGTTTGTGAATCGGCTCGGCGATCGTCATGGCGAGCGTCACGTTCATCTCGCCAGCTCCGTCCTGAGTGTCGACGTTTGGGTCTGGCACCTCAATGTAGTCAAGATCTCGATTCGCCCCTGCCATGAGGATGGCCCGCTTGGCCTCAGGCCAACTGCTCAAGTATGTGGCCCCGATCTGGTCGAGCAACGCGCCTGCCGCTGCCACCTGCGGTGCGGCGAAGCTTGTTCCGGTCCAACCCATGGTCCCTGCCGCGTCCAGATTCTTGGCTGGAGCAACAATGTGCGGAACCTCCCGATCCGAATAGCCACTGTTGTTTTCTGATTGGCTGCCGGACTCTGAGTTGTCGTCCCACATGGTATGGTTCACGCGGACTGCGCTGCCATGTTCGTCGGAGCCGCCTACAACGAGGCCATTGTAAATATATCTGTGGGCCGCTTTCTTGTTCACGCCCAAGTTCCCACTCATGGCGGCCACCATCGGATAGGGCGGCTGGCGCGCGCTATAGTCAAACAACGTGTCCTGGACGACGTCACTTCCCTCGTAGGCAACCTGACTAAACGACCAGTTGCGGACATTCTGCGATGCACACCAGTTCGTTCCGGTCTGGACCTGCGAGGCATAGGTGCCACTGGTCGCCGCATAGGTTGCGAAGAACAAGTCTGCGCCAAATGCAATGCCAATCGAATCGGTGCTCTTCACGGCGCCACCGCACATGGCTGCGTGTGACTGCTGCCACGTGGCGCCCACCAGCCCGTTCGGACGAATCGTCGTATTCCCTGGATAGAACGACAAGTACCACGCGGAGGGCGCATAGGGCTCCAGCACGCAGACGCCGTTGCCGGATCCGATAAACAGGGAACCACCGTACCAGAACAAAGGAATTGCCGCGACACTATACGGGAATGTGTTGCCGCCTGGGACGCCCTGGCTGTCGTCGGCGAAGATGCCGGCAACGTCCGGCTCGGTCCCCAGCTTCTTGAGGCTCTTGCAGGGGACCGTCATGGCTGCCGCCGGCGCCTGCTGGAACAGGGTACACGTAGAAGCCTTCGCGCTTGCGCAGAGGCCGAGCAATGAGACCTGCGAATCAGCCAGGGCCAGAAGTGTCTGCACCGACAGAGCGGTCGCCTTCACACCAGGCGCGATCGGCGGCTCCGGCTTGGGCTGGAGCGCTGACCACACCACGACCTTTGCCTCGCCAATGAGCCCAGCTTCGCACTTGCCCTCCAAGCCGAAAGCACTGTCGTGGAGCTTGCCGTGGGCGGCGTAGCGCGCAGCGACCTCTGCCTTCTGCGCGGCATTGTGCACCGCGGCCGGAACCACGACCCCGTTCTCCGCGGCGATTTTGCCGAACTGTGGATGTCCAGGACACTTCAGCAGCGTAAAGGTGCGGCCAGTGTGCGGCATTTGCTCGGTGACTTTGTGACTACCGCAAAGGGTCTCAATATCAGCTACCTTGGTTCCGGGGGGGGGGGGGGGGGGGAGTCCCGGGGGGGCAACAAAAAAAAACACCAAAAACGGGGGGAGCGCCCCGAGGATCA
>Ga0172369_10000823_pt1 | contig 45912 bp, 36 predicted proteins | sample LakKiv25m_FD_114539 | JGI IMG/M metagenome (GOLD analysis project Ga0172369, IMG submission 114539) | Freshwater microbial communities from Kabuno Bay, South-Kivu, Congo - kab_022012_11.25m | ecosystem: Environmental > Aquatic > Freshwater > Lake | place: Democratic Republic of the Congo...
ATTCCGAACTTGGTTCGGAATCCAGCGCCTTTGCTTTTTGTGCGCTTTTTAATGCACTGGATGCTGAAACAAGTTCAGCATGACCATTTACGGAAGGTTTTGGATAATGCTAAAATGATACAAAAATCTTAATGCAAAACCGCACCCTATACTACGGCGATAATCTGGAAATCCTGCGGGATAAAATCCCCGCTGAAAGTTTCGATTTGATTTACCTCGATCCGCCTTTCAACTCCAACCGCAGTTATAATGTGATTTTTCGCGAAGGAGTGCAGGACAGTCCGGCGCAAATCGAAGCTTTTAACGACAGCTGGCACTGGAGCGAAGATGCGAAAATGACCTTCGATTATCTGGTCAAAAATGTTTCCGCGGAAATATCCGATTTGATGCTGGCTTTTGAAAAGATTTTAGGGCACAACGATGTGATGGCTTATTTGTCGATGATGACCATTAGATTAATTGAACTGAAGCGGGTGTTGAAAGAGACTGGGAGCATCTATTTACATTGTGACCAAACGGTGGGTCATTATCTTAAAATTGTTCTTGATACGATTTTTGGAAAAAAGTGTTTTCGTAATGAAATTATCTGGTGTTACAAATCTCGTCCTGCGGCAAAAAAATATTTTGGTAAAAAACACGATATCATTTTCTTTTATTCCAAATCGGATGAATACTATTTCGATTGGAAAGGCAATATCCAGCCTCTTTCTCCGGTCACTGTGAGAAAATATCATTATGAAGATGAAATTGGCAAGTATCGTTTAGTTGGACGAGGAATAAAAGGCAGTCCGATTCAATCCGCCAAAGATGTCGATCCTAAATGGGAAATCGAACATCCGGAATTAGTAGTCAGAGATTACTTAAAAGACGGTTATCCCTTAGAAGATTATTGGTTTATCGATATTATCAATCAATCCGCTAAAGAGCGTCTTGGTTACCCCACGCAAAAGCCTGAAGCTTTGCTGGAAAGGATAATTAAAGCCAGCTCGAAAAAAGGCGATTGGATCCTCGATCCCTTCTGCGGCTGCGGAACTACCCCTGCTGTAGCGGAAAAACTGGAACGCAAATGGATTGGCATCGATATTTCCACTTTAGCGGTCAATCTGATAAAACACCGCTTAAAAAGAGAATTTGATATTAGAGATAAATCTTTCCATCTTGACGGTCTGCCCAAAGATGTGGACGGCGCAAAAATGCTGTGGCAGAAAGATCCCTTTGAATTTGAATATTGGATTCTTGACATAATCGACGCCACTCCCGCCAAAAGTAAGAGTAAGGGCAAAATGCGCGGCGCGGATAAAGGTATCGATGGTATCATCACTTTTTATAAAGATAAATCCGGCGACAAATGGCTTTACGGCAAAGCCATAGTTCAAGTGAAAGGCGGACATATCAATCGCAGTCAAATCGCCGCTTTACGCGGCGATGTCGAACGGGAAAAAGCCGAAGCCGGAGTATTTGTCACTTTGGAAACACCCACTAAACCTATGATTGCTGAAGCTGTCGAAGCCGGGTTTTTCACTATCCCTTTCACCGCTAAAACCGAATTCCCTAAAATTCAAATCATCACGGTGGAAGAACTGATGGACGGGAAGAAGTTGAAACTTCCTTCCGGTCTCATCAAAGATTATTTTAAAGAAGCTCAAAGTTCCAACACAAAAGAAATTAATTCCAGCCAGAACGGTTTGGATGTATAAAAAGTATTCAAGTGTTCAAGTGTTCAAGTTGGCAAGTGTTCAAGTAAAAAGAAAAAATTCACAGTAAATTAACTAATGAAGTTATATACAATTCCACTTAATTACTTCATTACTGTTAATAACTTTGTTTTTCTCTGTGAAACTCGCTGTGTCCCTGTGAGCCTGTACGCCTTACGGCGGATGAATGCTTTTTGGTAACATTTTAACATTATCCAAAATCTTCATAAAATGGTCATGCTAAGCCCTGTCCTGAACTTGATTCAGGATTGTTTCAGCATCCAGTGTCTTTAGAAACTGCCCAAAAGCAAAGGCGCTGGATTCCGAACCAAGTTCGGAATGACCCCTTTTTAAAGAGTTTTTCGAAATGTTAAACTGTTACGCTTTTTCTTTGCTTTTCACTATTCGCTATTCCCAGGAGTTTAATTTTGAACAGCCTTATCCTTATCCCGCTTATCCCACTAATCGGTTTTCTAATCAACGGCTTTTTCGGGCGTAAATTGCCCGGCAAACTGCCGGGAATTATCGCTTCCGCAGCGCTTGGCGCTTCGTTCGCTATCGCCGTTGGCGCTTTTCTGCAGCTTTTACAGGTGGAAGCGGAACACCGCCGCTTCGAGCAATATGTCTTCACCTGGCTGACCGCCGGAGATTTTCACCTGCCCTTCACCCTCCTGCTCGACCCCTTGTCCGGAGTAATGATGCTGGTGGTTACCGGCATCAGCTTCCTCATCCACATCTACTCCATCGGTTATATGGCGGGCGATAAAGACTACGCTCGATATTTCGCCTATCTCAATCTCTTCGTCTTCTTTATGCTGCTGCTGGTGATGGGGAATAATTATCTCATCCTTTTCATCGGCTGGGAAGGTGTGGGGCTATGCTCTTATCTGCTCATCGGTTTCTGGTTCGAGGATAAAGCCAAAGCAATCGCCGGGAAAAAGGCTTTCATCGTCAACCGTATCGGCGATTTCGGCTTCCTCATCGGAATGTTCCTGATGTATAGTACTTTCGGGACTTTGATTTTTAACGAAGTTTTTGAACGCGCCGCCGCTTACGGATCCGCGCCGGTCATCACGGCTATGACCATCCTGCTTTTTGTCGGAGCCTGCGGCAAATCCGCGCAAATCCCCCTCTATGTCTGGCTGCCCGACGCTATGGCTGGCCCTACTCCGGTCAGCGCTTTGATTCACGCCGCCACAATGGTTACCGCCGGGGTCTATATGGTCGCCCGCAGTAACCTCCTTTACGCTCTTTCTCCGACTTCACTTTATGTTGTCGCTATTGTTGGCGGACTCACCGCATTATTCGCCGCCACCATCGGCCTGGCGCAAAACGATATTAAAAAAGTCTTAGCTTATTCCACTGTCAGCCAACTGGGTTATATGTTCCTCGCTTTGGGTTCAGGCGCTTTCGCCGCCGGGATTTTCCATTTGATGACTCACGCCTTCTTCAAAGCGCTGTTATTCTTAGGTTCAGGTTCCGTCATTCACGCTATGCACCACCATTACCATCATTTGCACGACCATCATTCCGACCCCCAAGATATGCGCAATATGGGCGGCTTGAAAAAAAGGATGCCCATCACCTATATTACCTTCCTCTTAGCCACCTTAGCCATTTCCGGCATCCCCGGTTTTTCCGGCTTCTTCAGTAAAGATGAAATCTTGTGGAAAACCTTCGCTTCCGGCAATGTTTGGCTCTATGTAATCGCGGTTATCACCGCCGGAATGACCGCCTTCTATATGTTCCGTTTGGTGTTTATGACTTTCTTCGGCGAATTCCGCGGCGGAAAAACCGATGAGCATATCCCGGAATCTCCTTCCGTGATGACTATTCCCTTGATGATACTTGCCTTCCTGGCCGTTGTCGGAGGTTATGTCGGCGTCCCCCATATCCTCGGCGGCGGCAATCAATTTGCAACTTTCCTCGAGCCGGTTTTCGCCGAAGGTGAACATCTATTGCATCATTCCGCCCATCATTCGGCTTCGCTGGAAATGTCCTTGATGATTTTATCCGTGATAGTTGCTATCATCGGCATTTACACCGCCTTCGTTTTCTACCGCAGGAAACCGGATATCCCGGAAAATATCGTATCCCGCTGCAAAGGACTGCACCGAGTCATTTATAATAAGTACTATGTTGATGAAATCTATCAGGCTGTCATTATCAAACCCTTCCTTAAAATCTGTGAATTCAGTTCCGATTTCTTCGACGCCAAAGTGGTCGATGGCTCTGTCAATGGAGTAGCGGCTGTATTTAAAAACCTCAGCGGCGGAATGCGCCGTATCCAGACCGGCGCTCTGCAATTCTATCTGCTGATGATGTCCATCGGTATCGTCATCATCCTCGGATATGTTATTATAAAGTAGCAAGTATCCAGTATCAAGTGCAAAGTATCAAGTTACCAGTGCCTAATGCCTAATGCTATTGATGAAAAAACAATTAATCTTTTTAATCTGCTTTTCTTTCCTGGGAACGCTATTTTCCTGCGCGCCGGGGATAAAAGGCAGTTTCAAAGTTTCACCGGACTACCCGTATGACTCGCAAACTCGGGTGGCGGTGCTGCCGTTCAGCATTACCACCAATGTCGATGACGAATCCGCCGGCGAAAGGTTATCCAATCTGATTTCTTCCGAACTGATTCCCTACTACAAAATTGTCGAACGGGAACAGATCAATATGATTATGAAGCAGCTCGGCTTTGAAATCGGCGGCGCGGTCAGCGACAACACATTGCCCCAACTGGGGCAAATGCTCGGTGTGCAAGCTGCAGTGTTAGGCAAAGTTTTCGAATTTACAGATCGGAAAAAAGCCGGACGCAAAGTCTACCTCATCGATGCCAACATCCGAATGATCGACATCCAAACCAGCGCGATGATCTGGTCCATCAATTGTAAACTGGAACACAGCGCGCCTTCGCTCTACGAATTCAGTGAAATCTACGCCGCCAAATTCGCCAAGAAACTATATCGTGAGCTCGCCCGCCGCCGCCGATACTGATATGAAGTTTGCTTCTTGTTTTCACTTTCGACTTTCGACTTTTTCACTTGAAAACTTTTATAAAGAAATGCTTTGTTAATTACTCATACCTGCAATAAATAATCGTTAAATTCAGAATTCTAAATGGATAATCTACTATCCCTGGTTGTATTCCTGCCTTTGGCCGGAGCTGTGCTTTTGATTTTCGTCCCCCGGGGTAATCAATCGTTGATTAAAGGGATCGCCCTCACCGCCGCTTTAGCCGCATTCACCGCGTCGCTTCCCTTATATTTCAACTTTGAAATTGCCAATCCCAATATGCAGTTCATCGAACGCTATCAATGGCTGCCCGATTTGGGAATCACTTACAGCCTTGGTATCGACGGCATCAGCCTCTTCCTCGTCCTGCTTACCACTTTTATCACCGTTCCCTGCATCTACGGCTCTTTTGGCGTGATTAAGGATAAGCTCAAAGGGTATATGTTCAGTTTCCTGCTACTGGAGACCGGGATGCTGGGCGTATTCTGTTCCCTCGACCTCTTCCTCTTCTATATCTTCTGGGAAGCGATGCTGATTCCGATGTATTTTATCATCGGGATTTGGGGAGGCCCCCGCCGGATTTACGCCGCGTTGAAATTCTTCATCTACACAATGGTCGGCTCCGTGTTGATGCTTGTGGCTATTATCTACCTATATCTGCACGGTATGGATTCCGCCGGTGGCGGCCGGACTTTCGATATTTTACTGTTGATGGAAAACGCCCCGCACAGTTTCCCCCTCGCCGCTCAGATGTATATGTTCGCCGCTTTCGCTCTGGCTTTTGCCATAAAAGTGCCGATGTTCCCCTTTCATACCTGGCTGCCTGACGCCCATGTGGAAGCGCCTACCGCCGGTTCCGTCATCCTCGCCGGAGTGCTCTTGAAAATGGGAACCTACGGCTTCATCCGCTTCTGCATCCCCTTCTTCCCCGCCGCCGCTAAAGAATTTGTCCCCTTGATTTCCATCCTGGCGGTCATCGGTATTGTTTACGGAGCGATGGTGTCCGTCATTCAAAAGGATTTAAAGAAACTGGTGGCGTATTCTTCGGTATCGCATCTGGGATTTGTCATGCTGGGGCTTTTCGCTTTCAATTCACCGGGGATGGTCGGCGGCGTCTTACAGATGATCAATCATGGGCTTTCCACCGGGGCGCTGTTTTTCCTGGTCGGAGTCATCTACGAAAGACGGCATACCCGGATGATCGCCGATTTCGGCGGACTGGCGAAAATAATGCCGATGTACTGGACTGTATTTATGATAGTTACTCTTTCTTCGCTGGGATTGCCCGGTCTGAATGGATTCGTGGGAGAATTCCTTATCCTTCTTGGAGCTTTCCAATCCAATCAGGTTTACGCCATCATTTCCGCTTCCGGCGTCATCCTCGCCGCAGTCTATCTGCTGTGGATGTTCCGCCGAGCAATGTATGGCAAAGTGGAAAATCCGGCAAATGAAAAATTATCCGACCTAAATCTGCGCGAATGGCTGGTCTTCATTCCCTTGGTCATTCCCATCGTTTGGATTGGAATCTACCCCTATCCCTTCCTCGTCAGGATCGGACCTGCCGTGGAAAAAGTCATCGCCCTCTTGCATTAACCTTAATTGCTTCTATCTTTGACCTTTGACCTTTAACCTTTGACCTTTCTTTTAACTTTTGACTTTTAACTTTCCTTGAGGTCTGCTTTGCTGCAAATAGATTTTCATATCCTGCTTCCCCATATTCTGCTGGCGGGATCGGCGATTTTGGTGCTGCTTATCGACCTATTGCTTCCCGCTTCCCGGAAAAGCCTGAATCAATTATTCGCCGTAGTTTTTCTCCTCATCACTTTCATCGTGACAGTCTTTACCTTATGGACTGATCCCCGCACCTCATCAATGCTCAACGGCGACAGGTTTTCCGTCTTTTTCTTCATAATCTTCACTACTTCGGCGGTTTTAGTCATAATGACCGCCGATACTTATCTCCGCCGGAATAATATCAATCTGGGCGAATTTTACGCTTTGATCATTTTCGCCGTCTGCGGCGCCAGTATTATGGCCGCCGCCGCTGATCTGATATCCCTTTTCCTGGGGTTGGAGATTATGTCAGTTAGTCTTTATGTCCTCGCCGGATTTCAGCGGGAAAAACCGGCTTCCAATGAAGCGGCGATGAAATATTTCCTCATCGGCGCATTCTTCAGCGGCTTTTTCCTCTTTGGGACGATGCTGCTTTATGCCGCCACCGGAACAACGGTGATATACAACATTATCTACTTTGCCAATAGTTCCAACTTGCTTTTCCTTGGCGGCAGTGTTTTAATCCTCATAGCTTTCGCTTTTAAAGCCTCGCTTTTCCCCTTCCATTTTTGGTCGCCCGATGTATATGATGGCGCGCCTACTCCCATAAGCGCTTTTATGGCTACCGGAGCGAAAGCCGCGGCTTTTGCGGCTTTACTGCGAGTCTTCTTCTACTTGTATCCTCTGATGGGTCTTTCCGCGGAAACCGCGCTGTGGGTAGTGGCGGCATTGACTATGACCATCGGCAATGTTCTGGCTTTAGCCCAGTCCAACCTTAAGAGAATGCTGGCTTTTTCTTCTATCGCCCACGCCGGTTATCTCTTCGTCGGTTTTTTAGCTTCCAACGAAGCTACAGTTCAAGCCATAATGTTCTACCTCTTCGCTTACACTTTGATGAATGTCGGCGCTTTCACCGTCGCCTACCTCATCAATGTCCGCGGTGAAGGCGGTTATCAGCTCAGCAACCTTGCCGGGATGGGGATGAAGAATCCTTTTTTAGCGATCGTGATGGCCGTTTTTATGTTTTCCCTGGCGGGTATTCCTCCGACAGCGGGATTTTTCGGTAAATTTTATCTTTTCCGCGCCGCGCTGGATTCGGGATTCGTTTATTTGGTCATTATCGCCGTGCTCAACAGCGCGTTATCAGTATATTATTATTTGCGCGTGCTGGTGATTATGTTTATGCAGAAGGAAACCGATTTGCCGTCGGTTAAGTATAATCTTGCGGTTTCCACTGCATTGATTCTCTGTGTTATCGGAATTCTCAACTTCGGTGTCTTCCCCGGAAGCCTGATGAATTTATTGAAATTAGCCGGTTTATAGTTCTATTAATGCCGGACACCCAGGGTCTGATGCTCTCATAATAGAATTTATACTACCTTTATAGTCTGATGAATCCTAAAAAGAAAATACTTTTAGCGGATGATGAATTCGCCATGAGGCATATCCTCAAATCCATTTTGCGTCAGCTTGATGAATTCGATTTTATTGAAGCTAAAAATGGCTTGGAAGCGATTCAATCGATGCAGAAAGAACGGCCGGATTTAGTCTTCCTCGATGTCTATATGCCGGCGATGACCGGTATCGAAACCTTAAAGCGAATTCAGGAATTGCCCGATATTAAGAGCATTCCCGTCATTGTGTGCACCGCCGAAGCTAATCCCAAAGTAGTGCAAACTGTCATCGTCAACGGCGCCGTCGATTATGTGGTCAAACCATTTACTATGGATATTATTCACAAGAAAGCCAGGAAATGGCTGGGACTGGAATGATCCTCTATCTTTGTAACAGTTTAGCATTTGGAAAAACTTGGCAGGGAAAAGGTCATTCCGAACCTTGTGCCGGACTTGATCCGGTATTGTTTCGGAATCCATCGCCTTTGATTTTTGTGTGCTTTTAAAGACACTGGATGCTGAAACAATCCTGAATCAAGTTCAGGACAGGGCTCAGCATGACTATCTTTGGAAGTTTTTAAATAATCCTAAAATGTTACCAATCTCTTGGAATATCATACCCTAAATTATTCATTTTCATTATCTCATCACCTACCCTCGGAGAAATCGATGAATTTGAAAATCACTGCGTCAATTATACTATTGACCGGAGTATTTCTTTTTCTGCCGATAAACTGCCCGGCTCAGGAACCTCATTCTGATTCGGCTGCTACTTCTAATGTCGACTCCATTTCCGTAGAAAGTCCCTCTCGCACAGGCGAACATTCGGATGCCGCAATGTCCCATACTGAAACTGCGGAACATTCACAGATCAATATCGGTGAAGTACTGCCTTTATGGAGTATCATTCCATTTATCGGTATTCTATTGTCCATTGCGCTCTTTCCCTTGCTTGCCCCGCATTTTTGGCATCATCATTATCCCAAGGTATCGTTTTTCTGGGCATTAGTTTTAGCAGCGCCCTTTCTCCTTGTATATAAAGGTTTAGCGACTCATAAAATCCTTGATATTCTTTTAGTAGATTACATCCCCTTCATTATCCTGCTGTGGGGATTATTTACCGTTTCCGGGGGAATCCTGCTTCGAGGCACGCTTAAAGGCACTCCCCCGGTCAACACCTTGATGCTGATTATCGGCACCGTCCTCGCTTCCTGGATGGGGACTACCGGGGCTGCGATGTTGATGATCCGCCCGGTCATCCGCGCCAATGCGGAACGAAAAACAAAGATGCATATCATTATCTTTTTCATCTTCCTGGTGGCCAATATTGGCGGAGCGCTGACGCCTTTAGGCGACCCGCCGCTCTTTCTCGGTTTCATTCACGGAGTGCCGTTCTTCTGGACTTTCAATATCCTGCCCCATATGCTGTTCACCTCGTTTATCGTTTTAATAGTTTTCTTCATTATCGACAGCTATTTATTTAAAAAAGAAGGAACTAAGTTCGCAGCCGGTGAAAAAGTCCCATTGAAACTTGAAGGTTTGCATAATTTCCTCTTCTTATTTGGTATCATCGGCGGAGTCCTGCTTTCCGGCAGCTGGAATCCCGGCGAAGTCAATGTTTTAGGCATACATCTTGGTATCCAAAACCTCACCCGCGATTTGATTATTATTTGTATGGGCGCTCTATCCATCATCACCACTAAAAAGATAACTCGGCAAGACAACGGATTTACCTGGGATCCCATCAAAGAAGTAGCCTATCTGTTTTTCGGTATTTTTATGACTATTATCCCGGCTTTGGCAATTTTAAAAGCAGGTTCCAATGGCGCGCTGGCTTTCATTATCGATGCGGTGAAAGAACCTGCGCACTATTTCTGGGCGGCGGGCGCGCTGTCCAGTTTCCTCGACAATGCGCCGACCTATCTGACCTTCTTCAATACGGGTTTGGGAAGCTTGAACTTGCCTGAAGCCTTGGTCAATCCCATTTTATCCGGCGCCGCTTCGGATCCCGCTTCTATCAATGCTATGGTCGCCAATTTAAATCTGTCTGCGGAGGAATCTCTGCGCATTTCGCAAAGCTTGATTGGCGGCGCGGGCGATAAATTCATCGCTCTGCTTAAAGGTGTATCCGCCGGCGCCGTTTTCTTCGGAGCCAATACCTATATCGGCAACGCCCCCAATTTTATGGTGCGTTCCATCGCCGAAGAAAATCACATCAAAATGCCCAGTTTCTTCGGTTATATGGTCTGGTCGATTTTGATTTTATGCTCAGTCTTCGTGTTAGATACTTTTATTTTCTTTTAATAATTGAAGAATCATGGAAAAAGGGATTCTCAGCGAATCCCTTTTTTGTTTAATTGTGAAGTGTCAAGCGGGAAAACCGGACACCATTGTCCAAATCGGTTCTTCGCTATTTCGTGTGGGTAATGCTAATCTAATGGAATAACTTTGTTGAGAAATGGTAGGTCGGGGGCTTGTCCCCCGACAAATCGTGCGGGGGGACGAGCCCCCCGCCTACCAAAGGTTAAATTAAATGCGACTGGTCTAATCGTTAAGGAAAGACTACCCATACAAAACAGCGAAGAGCCTCCAAATCAATGCGATTATACCCGTTCCAATAAGTCTTTTCGCATGTTTTAAAACTTATGTCTAATAAAAGCAATGGATTCTGGCTTTTCCCGCAGGGACTACTGCGTAGCGCCAGAATAACGCATTGGAAAAAACTTTCAGGGCGTGTTGCAGAGATTGAAAAAGTGTCCCCAGCATGTGGCGTCGACTCTCCGCAGTCGACACCATTTACTTGTTTTTCCATCACATGATGTTGACCGCAGAGGGTCGACAACACATCTGGTAGTCGATTTGATCTAATAACTTTGTAGAGCCAAATATTTTTAATACTTGAACTAATTTCACCTAATCCCCTATAATTTTTGACTTTTTATATAATTATAAATATATTTTAGGTATTCTTTCTAACAAATCGGTAATCCTGTTTATTATGTTCTAAAATAACGGAATACAAACTTAATGCGCATTATCATCACCGGAGGCGCTGGTTTTATTGGCTCGCATTTGGCCGATAAATTGCTGGCCGCCGACCATGAAGTCATCTGTATCGACAACCTCTGCACCGGTTCCATCGGCAATATTGAACATATTCGTAATCCCCGTTTTAGTTTCATCCATTACGATGTCACCAATTATCTCTACATCGACGGCCCTGTCGATTTCATCCTGCATTTCGCCAGCCCCGCCAGCCCGGTGGATTATCTGAATCTGCCGATTCAAACGCTGAAAGTCGGTTCCCTTGGCACGCATAAAGCCCTCGGTCTGGCGCTGAAGAAAAATGCCGGTTTTTTGCTGGCTTCCACTTCCGAAGTCTACGGCGATCCTTTGATCAATCCCCAGAATGAATCCTACTGGGGCAATGTCAATCCCATCGGTCCCCGCGGAGTCTATGACGAAGCCAAACGCTTCGCTGAAGCCTTAACAATGGCGTATCACCGTTTTCACGGAGTCAATACCCGCATCATCCGTATTTTTAATACTTACGGCCCCAGAATGCGTATCTATGACGGACGGGTAGTGCCCACTCTGCTTTGCCAAGCCTTGAAAGGGGAAAAACTGACTGTGTATGGCGATGGTTCGCAAACCCGGTCTTTCTGCTACATTTCCGACTTGGTGGAGGGTATTGTCCGGGTGATGCATTCTTCCATCAATCAGCCTATCAATCTGGGAAATCCCCGCGAATTATCCATCCTCGACTTTGCGGAAACAATTCGTAAAATCATTGGTAAAAAGTTAGACATCGAATTAAAACCTTTGCCCGAAGACGATCCCAAAGTCCGCCGCCCCGATATTACCCGCGCTAAGTCGGAGTTGAATTGGCAGCCGGTGGTCGAACTGGAAGAAGGGCTCAAACATACTATCGAATACTTTAAATTAAGGATTTGATAAAGATATATGAAAGGTATTATCCTCGCCGGAGGCTTGGGCTCCAGGCTTTCTCCCCTGACTAAAATCACCAATAAGCATCTCCTGCCCATCTACAATCAGCCGATGGTCTATTACCCCATCAGCACTTTGGTGGAAGCGGGTATCACCGATATTACATTGGTAACAGGCGGGAATTATTCCGGTGATTTTATGCGTCTGCTTTCCAATGGCAAAGATTTTGGACTGAACCATATCAACTATGTTTATCAGGAAGGTGAAGGCGGGATTGCGGAAGCGCTGGGACTTTGCCGGCACTATACCGGCGGTGAAAGCATTGTCGTAGTGCTGGGCGATAACATCCTGGAAAAGAGTATCCGCCCTGCGGTAGAAGCTTTCCGGCGGCAAGGTAAAGGCGCTAAAATCCTGCTTAAACGAGTGGACGATCCGGAAAGATTCGGCGTCGCTGAATTAGACGGTGAAAAAGTCATCGGCATCGAAGAGAAACCGCAGAAACCCAAAACTAATTTAGCGGTCATTGGCGTCTATATGTACGATAACCGCGTCTTCGATATTATCACTACACTAAGACCCTCCGGCCGGGGTGAACTGGAAATCACCGATGTCAACAACCGCTACATCGAATGGGGCGAAATGTCCTATGAAATTCTCGACGGCTGGTGGACCGACGCCGGCACTTTCGAATCCCTCTTCCGCGCTAATCAATTAGTCGCTTATAAAGCAAATCCCCGTTTCCGGGATACTGCCGTATGAAAGGTTTCTCCCGTATATGTATCACCGGCGCCAAAGGGATGCTGGGCAGCCTTTTCGTGCAAAGATTGTCGCATACTAATTTGCTCACCATCGATTTACCTGAAATAGATATTACCCATCGTCCGCTTTTACTAAACACGCTTAGAGAATTCAAGCCTCAGCTTATCATCCACTGCGCTTCCTACAATGCGGTCGATAAAGCGGAATCCGAAGTGGAAAAGACCTTTTTAATCAATGCTTTAGCCACCGAATGGATTGCCCAATATTCCGCGGAAAATAACGCTCAGTTGGTCTATTTCAGCACCGACTATGTTTTCTGCGGCTCCCAAGGGCGGACTCCCCGCAATGAATTTTTTCCGCCTTCCCCCTGCGGAGTCTATGCTTTATCCAAATTCGCCGGTGAAGAAGCGATTCGCCGTTGTCAACCCCGGCATTTCATCATCCGCACTTCCTGGCTTTATGGCCCCAACGGTGTTAATTTTGTCAATAATATTATCAAAGCCACCCAGGAAAGACCATTTCTTAAAGTCGTTTCCGACCAAATCGGAACTCCTACTCATACTTTCGATTTGGTGGAATATACTATTAAAGTCATCGAAAACGGCGAATTCGGGCTTTACCATATTTCCGGCAACGGACAATGTTCCTGGTTTGAATACGCTCAGAGTATCTTGCATCTTGCTTCTATTAAAACTAAAGTATATCCGGTATCTTCCGCAGAATACGGCGCTCTTGCGCCAAGACCAGCTTATTCAGTATTAGATCATTTTCACCTGCGCAATACCGTCGGCGATAATATTCCGCTTTGGCCGGAAACTCTTAAAAAGCAATTTCACACAATCAACCCTCTCTAATAAAGTTTACTATGATCGATGGCGTCAAACTGAAAAAACTCCGGGTCATCCCCGATGAACGCGGCCGGTTGATGGAAATCCTCCGCCACGATGATCCTGATTTTAAAAAATTCGGTCAAGTCTATATGACTACTAATTACCCCGGTGTGGTCAAAGCCTGGCATTTCCACCGGGTGCAATGGGATTATATTACCTGTGTCAAAGGTATGATTAAAGTCGTTTTATACGACCGTAGAAAAGATACGGCGACCGCCGGTCAAGTCAATGAATTCTTCATTGGAGAACACAATCCCGCTTTGATTATTATCCCTCCCGGAGTATGCCATGGCTGGAAAGGCGTTTCCGAAACCGAATCTGTGGTGGTCAATGTCCCTACGGAAATGTTCGACGCTCAGCAGCCCGACGAAGAACGGCTGCCTTATAACACTCCGGAAATCCCCTATAATTGGGAGATTGTGTATCGATAATATTTGTGGTGTCAGACGCTCTCGTATGACACTATTTTCGAAGGTGATATGGATTTGTGTCAGGTGAGGACACCTGACACCACATTACCTTACTTTTTCAAGACTCGCATCTCGCAACTCACATCTTAAATCAATTTTAATCCCTGAATATTCATAATTTCCAGATATTAACTAATGACCGATTTTCATCACCTGCTTGTTACCGGCGGAGCCGGATTCATCGGCTCTAATTTCTGCCGTTATATGCTGAACAAGTACTCCAGCTTAAAAATAACCGTTCTTGACTCATTGACCTACGCCGGCAATCCGGAAAATTTCGCTGATTTACGCGGCAATCCCGGTTTTTCCTTCATTCAAGGTGATATTCGACTTCAGAAAGCCGTCGAATCCATCATCGCTAAGGTCGATGCGGTAGTCAACTTTGCCGCGGAAACTCATGTCGACCGTTCCCTCTATTTCGCCGGCGATTTTGTGGAAACCGATGTTCTGGGCACTTTTACGCTGCTGGAAGCCGCCAGAAAGTACGAAGTGAAACGTTTCCTCCACATCTCTACTGACGAAGTTTATGGTTCTATCACGGAAGGCGCTTTTAATGAAAACGACCGGCTCAATCCTTCCAGCCCCTACAGCGCTTCCAAAGGCGGCGGAGATTTACTGGTAAAGTCCTACTATGTCACCTATAAACTGCCGGTTCTGATTACCCGCTCCTCCAATAATTTTGGGCAGTACCAATACCCGGAAAAACTCATTCCTTTATTCATCACTAACGCCATCGACGATCTGCCTTTACCGCTTTATGGCGATGGTTCCAATGTGCGGGACTGGCTCTATGTGATGGACAATTGCGCCGCGATAGACTGCGTCCTGCAGAAAGGCGTTATCGGGGAGATTTACAATATCGGCGGGGATAACGAATGGACTAATATCCAGATTACCCGGAAAATCTTGCAGCTGCTGAATAAACCGCAATCGCTGATTAAACCGGTCACCGACCGTCCGGGGCATGACCAAAGATATTCCATCACTTCGGAAAAAACTCAAGCGCTGGGCTGGAATCAGCGCACCGATTTCGACCAGGCGTTGGAATATACCGTCAAATGGTATGTGGATCATCCGCAGTGGTGGCGGCCGTTGAAAGAGAAATTGAAGGATTTTTATAAGCTGCACTATACCGACAGAAAATAATCATTTTACATCTCTCGTTCCCACGCTCCAGCGTGGGAACGCAGATATTACGACCAAGGCGTCATTGCGAAAGGCTGAAAGCCTTGAAGCAATCCCCTCAATCACTCGTTCCCACGCTCCGGCGTGGGAACGCATAATACTCTTACGGAGTAGTATAAAAATGACCAATGTCAAAGTTTCCTCGCAGGAGGATAGTGGAATCCTCTGGATTTCCATCGATGAACCCGAAGCTTCGATCAGAATCAGCAGTAAGGTTCATCAGAAATTCGATGAGTACCTTTCCGCCGGCGTCAATAAAATCGCTATCGATATGAGTCAGGTAGATTTTATCGATAGTTCCTTTCTCGGCATTTTAGTTTCCGCGATGAAAGACGCTGATGCCAAAGGAATTAAGATCGCCCTTTTCGCCGTCAGACCAAATGTAAAGGCTATCTTCGATTTGACCCGGCTGGATAAACTGATTCCCATTGTCAACAATCGCCAAGCCGCCAGTTCCTTGTTAGTTTAAGTAAAAATCTTGACAGTATCTGCAAATCGGACCTTTTTCAGGTCACCTTGAGACTTGATGCGAACTATATGCAATGATCGCGGGTACTGACATTTATAAACTCCGTCTCTTCTGATTACAGCGGCTTTTTTAGATCATTATTTTCAAATGTAAGCTGTGAACCGATAATTATAACCGTTCGAGCTATGGTAATGCAAAAATACCTAAAAAAAAAGTGGATTGTCCTTTCAGCAGCTCTAATCATTTTTATTCTTGTTATTACCATCTTTCCTTTTAAGCTTGATAAAAAGACCGAATTGCCTTCCGCCGAAATCAAATTCGGCGATTTCTTAATTGAACTATCCTCCAGCGGCGAAATCAAAGCCGCCCAATCCATCAATGTCTCCGCCCCCCGCGTCCGCGTCAACCTGCAAATTGTCAAACTTGTCCCTGAAGGCGCGATTGTCGATTCCGGCGATTTCCTCATTCAATTCGATACTAATGAATTGCAGAAGGAAATCGACGATAAACAGTCCGAATTGGAAATCGCCATCGCCAATCTGGATAAAAGCCGCGCTTCGATGCAGGCGAATATGACGCAGCTGCAATCGTCCTGGGAAAACAGCCAAGCCTCTTTTCAATTAGCCAATCTGAGATTGGAACAGATGGCTTTTGAAGCCGAGGTCCGGGTGCAGGAGGAAAGACTGCGCCTCCGTCAAGCCGAAATCAGCCTGCAGCAGGACAGTTCCCGCATCGAATCCCAAAAACTGATGGACGCCGCCGAACTTACCACATACGAATTGAAGATCAAACAAGCTCAGTCCGAACTGGATAAAGCCCGCATCCAGCTGGAACAACTCACGGTAACCGCGCCCGCGCCCGGTCTGGTGGTCTATCAGAAGATTTGGACTGGCAGCGATATGGAGAAAATCAAAGTCGGCGATACTCCTTGGCGCGGCCAAGCTTTGATTCAGCTTCCCGACCTTTCCAATATGCAGGTTCTTTGCGAAATCAGCGAAGTGGAAATTGGCAAACTGAAGACCGGGCAAGCTGTTTCTATCAAACTTGACGCCTTCCCCGATCCCACTTTCGCCGGTTCCGTTAAAGATATTGCTTCCTTAGCTCACGAAAAAGAAGGGCAGGAGGGAGTCAAAGTTTTCGATTTGCTCATCGATATCAAAGGTTCCGATCCTATATTGAAACCCGGAATGACCGCTAAAGCTAAAATCCTCATCGAGACTGTTCCGCAAGTCTTCTCCATCCCCATCGAAGCAGTCTTCGACAGAGGCGAGGATAAAGTTGTTTATCTTACGGAAAAAGGAGGCAAACCGATTAAAGTATCCCCTAAACAGAGGAACGAAAACTTTGTGGTGGTGGAAAGCGATTTAAAAGCCGGGCAATTAGTGTCGCTGGTCGATCCGCAAAAGCCGGTCGAAAAAGAAAAGACAGTCAAGGAACAATCCAGCCCGGAATTGCCAAATGCAGTAAGTAATGATACTCAAAGTGAGAAAAAACGCGGGAAAAGTAAAAAGAATTAGCGCTAATACCCGCTTTTTTCGCTTTGTCTCTGTAGTGAATGCTTTGCTTTTTCCCTAAATCCCAAATCCTAAATCCCAAATCCTGCATTTTGCTTTTCCATATTCCCTGCTTTTGAGAAATGAAAATCCGCGAAAATATCAGAATCGGTTTTGAAGGCATTTCTGCGCACAAACTCCGCGCTTTCCTCACCATGCTGGGGATTATTTTCGGTGTCGGCGCGGTGGTAGCGATGCTTTCCATTGGCGAAGGGGCGCGAAGGGAAGCGTTGCAGCAAATTGAAATGATGGGGGTCAATAACATCATCATTCAGGACGCCGATTTGGAAGATCAGGAACTGATTGATGTCCGTTCCGCTTTTTCCCGCGGTTTGACCTTGGAAGATGCGGAAGCAGTCAAACAAGTTTTACCGATGGCGCTGTCGGCAGTCCCTTTGCGAAAAGATGAAGTCGAGGCTTTCTATTCCAGCGAAAAAATGAAAATCAACCTCATCGGCGTAAATCCCGATTACCCGGCTGCGCATAATTTGCAGGTTAAACAAGGATATTTCCCCGATTGGGATGATTTTCATAGTAATCGGCGGGTATGCGCTATCGGCAGCGGCGTTAAGCGAGGGCTGTTTCCTTTTTCCGATCCGGTGGGCAAAGATATTAAGATTAACGGTATCTGGTTCACTATTGTCGGTCTGATGGCGGATAAAGATATTGCGGTCAAAGATATTGGCGGTTATCAAATCCGGGATTTTAATGAGGATGTGCTTGTCGCTTTGCCCGTCCAGCAAAAATTTTTCGACCGTTTCGCTTTGCAGAGTCCGCTCGACCAAATCATCGTAAAAGTCGAATCCGGCGCTGACATCCGCGCGGTCGGGCTGGCTTTAGAACGACTATTCCTCCGCCGCCACCATCAACAGGACGATTTCAAAGTCATCATCCCCGAAGAATTGATGCGGCAAAGCCAATCCACTCAACGGATTTTCAACATCGTGATGGGCGCTATCGCCGGCATCTCCCTGCTGGTTGGCGGTATCGGTATTATGAATATTATGCTGTCTTCCGTACTGGAAAGGACGCGGGAAATCGGCATCCGCCGCGCTATCGGAGCTAAAAGGACGGAAATTTTAGGGCAATTTCTTACCGAAGCGGTGACGCTTTCCTTCACCGGCGGAGTCGCTGGTATTCTTATGGGGATCCTCCTGGCGAAAATTATCACTTTCTATGCCGGATGGGTGACAATCGTATCTCTTTTGTCAGTGGTTCTTTCCTTCGCCGTCGCTTCAATAGTCGGTCTGATTTTCGGACTATATCCTGCCCGCCGCGCCGCCGATTTAAAACCCATTGAAGCTCTGCGCTATGAATAATCAGAAAGTCAAAGGTCGAAGGTCGAAAGAAAAGTGGCAAGTAAAAAGTAACAAGTAAGAAAATGCACTCGTTCCCATGCTCCTGCGTGGGAACGCATACTGTCTCGTTTTCATTAATAATGTTCCACGCGGATTACATATCGTCACCTTTAAAAACTGCCTTGATTTTCGCAGCCTTATTCACTGCCTTCATAGTCAAAGCGGAAATCTATCGCCTCGACCTTCCGCAAGCGATCGAATTAGCCCGCTCCGCCAATCCCGATATAGTCCGTTCCACCTATAATTTCAATTCGGCGGAAGCAGCTTATTATGCGGTCAAATCCGAACTGTATCCCTCGCTCACGCTCGATTTGACTGCCCCTAATTTTTCCGAAAGTTTGACTCAGCAGTATGTCTACAATCCTACCACCGGAACTTACGGCTGGAAATGGATGCCGACCGGCGATTACCGTTTTCAGGGCGCTTTGAATTTAGGACAGAAACTCCTGACCGGCGGCGAAATCGAATTGTCTTCAATACTCTATAAAAGAGATTACTATATCGGTTCTTCTACGGATAGTCTGGAAACGGAATACTCCAATGTCATGCAGTTTTCCTTAACTCAGCCGCTGCTGCAGCCTAATTCGGTGATGCTCGACCGTAAACGCAGCCGCTTGAATTATAAAAATGCTCAGCTAAATCGAGAAATTAAGCGCCGAGACCTTGACTATATCGTTTCTATTGCGTATTATAATCTAATTCAGTCCGAGAGGAGGCTGGGGCTGGAACAGGAAGATTACCAGCGCTGGCAAAAGTCGGTCGAAACTGCCAACGCAAAACACTCCGCCGGTCTGATTCCCGAAGTCGAAGTGCTTAAATTACAGGTCGAACTCGCCCGCCGGGAAGGAAGTATCGCTTCCTCTTTCAATAACTATCTGGATTATGCCGACGATTTAAAAATCGTGCTGGGATTATCGCTGGAAGATTCCATCGTAACTTCCGAAGAAATCAAAAAGACGCAATTTGTCCCCGGTGCAGTCGAAAATGCCGTAATCAATCGGCAGGAATTGCTGAAAAGCCAAAATGAAATCACCGGCAGCCAGTTAGATCTGAAGCAGACTAAATCCAATTATGGAATCAATGCCTATCTGCAAGCATATTATCTTTTGGATGCGAAACAGCCTGATGTAGATCAACTTATCGATAATTATGATAAGGACCGCGGCGTCAGTTTGACCATCACCGTGCCGATTATCGACTGGAAATACGCCCGCCGCCAAATCGAATCTGCGGAACTCGATTTGCATCTGGCGGAATATGATTATCAGATACTGAAGCAGGATTTTACGGTAAGTCTAAAACAAGCAGACCGCGCCGTCCAAGCTATGGAATCGCGCTACGAAAGTTCCAAACTGGCGGAAGAATTGGCTTTGCGCAGCTATCAAATCACTTTAGCCCGTTTTGAAACCGGCGCGGTTACTTCTACCGAATTGATCGATGCCCAAATCTCTCTAAATCAAGCTAAACACGAACTTTTGGATGCAGTCATCGCCTATAATTTGGCGGTAATCAAATATAAAACCCTCTATTTTCCTCAAGTAAACAGCGGGGAATAAAAATGATTAAGCAATTGGAAAAATATTCCAGGAAATACCCCGTCCTCCTCGATGAATTAGCGCATCTCTATCTGGACAGCGGCTGGACGCAAAAAGCGATGAAAACAGTCGATAAGCATCTGAAAAAATGCCCGGAAAGCGTTACCGGGATGCTGGTTAAAGCTCTCATCCACGAGGAAAAGGGGGAGTTTTCCGAGGCGGAAAACCTCTATCGGGAAATCCTCAACCGCGAACCGCGCAATATCCGAGCTATCACCCGGCTGGCGATGCTGGAAAATGACAAATCCGATTCCACCGACTATTGGAAAAAAAGCCTTGCCGCCGTGGATCCGCTTTGCCCCTGGATTCAAGCCGTGAAAGTCAAAGTTAAGACTACCCTTATCGACAGACCTGTCGGCCTCCGAGAGGAAGGTTATATTTCTGAAGAAAGCGCCGCCGTAAAAACTGAAGATATTGAAAAATCCCCGGAGGAATCGCAGTTAGATTCTATTGCGCCTGGGACTGAAATGGTCAAAGCAGATGAAACGCTTCCGGCCCCGGAAAACGCACCCCCAGGCGTTCCGCCTCGCTCAGAAGAAAATGTCAGCGATTCCTATAATGATTTTGACCAGAAACTCTTAAAAGACCTGGAAGAACTGGAAAAAGATAGTACTCTTGATGCAGCTGCAACGACGGAAATAAAGTCCGATTCCATCGACGGAACAATGGAAGCTTCGTCAGAGTCAAATAAAGATGTGGTGGAAGCGAATAATTCGAATGAGATGGAAATAGATCAACTGGAATCTACTCTAAAATCGTTAGAAACGACATTGGGAGCTGAACCTCCGGTGGAAAAAGAGGAAGAATTCGCTCCTTCTACAGTTGAAATCAGCGAATTACAGCGGGTTTATCAGGAAATCACGCAAAACACCGATAAACAGACAACCCCGGAAGCCGCCATTTCTCAGCAGAAACTTAATACCGTAACCTTGGCGCGTCTTTATGTCAATCAGGGAAATCTCGATAAAGCGCTGGAAATCTTCTTTTCTTTGCCCGATGAAATCAGATTCCAGTATGTGGAAGAAATTCAAAAACTGGAAGAACTGCTGAATCAGAATAATTAATTTGTAAACTTGCTGACTTGTAAACTATATCAATGTAATTAATCGATTTATAATAAACTAAAATCAAGGAAAAATACAGACTATGGAAACCAGAATTCAGAAGCTTCGTCAGGAATTCGACCGTTTGCACATCGATGCTTTCTTGTCTAACCGGCTGTCAAATATCCAATATCTTTGTGGTTATTCCGGCTCTAACGGCCTGCTGTTTGTTACCCGCGATAAAGCTTATTTCCTCACCGATTTCCGCTATCAGGAACAAATCAAACGGCAGGTCAAAGGCGCGGAATCGTTCATTATTAAAAAAGATTTCCCCACCGAATTCAAAGATAACGCCAAACTGCATTTCAAGGGAAAAATTGGTTTTGAAGCTGTTTTTATGACCGTCGATTTGTTCAATAAAATGAAAGACGCTATGCCCGGCTGCGAATGGATTCCCACCGACAATGTGGCGGAAGAAATCGCTTCCGTCAAAGACGAAGATGAGCTTGCTCTAATCCGGAAAGCGATCGATATTACGGATCAGGTATTCCTTGAAATTCTGCCTTTGATCAAACCCGGCGTCACCGAAAGTGAAATCGCCGGTGAAATCGCTTACCGCCATATCAAACACGGCGCCAAAGGCAATAGTTTCGATTCCATCATCGCTTCCGGCGTCAATAGTTCACTGCCTCACGCCGGCGCCACGGAGAAAAAGGTGGCTAAAGGCGACTTTGTCACCCTCGATTTCGGCTGTGTCTATAAAGGTTACTGTTCCGATATGACCCGCACTGTCATTGTCGGCAAACCCACTGCTAAGCAAAAGGAAATCTACGACTTAGTCCTGAAAGCCCAACTCGCCGGAGTGGAAGCCTGTAAAGCCGGTATCACTGGCAAATCGGTAGATAAAGTCGCCCGCGATATCATCGCTGCCGCCGGTTACGGCGAATACTTCGGGCACGGTTTAGGGCACGGTCTGGGCATCGAAGTGCACGCGCATCCCCGCGTCAGCTTTATGTTCGAGCATATGCTCTATGAAAACCAAGTCGTCACCATCGAACCCGGCGTCTATTTGCCCGATTGGGGCGGAGTCCGCATCGAAGACGATGTGGTCATCAAAGACGGCGGCTATGTCAATCTGACCAAGAGCGAGAAGAAATTGATTATATTGTAGAATTTGAAAAAAACCGTCATCGCGAAAGGCTAAAAACCTTGAAGCAATCTGTGGTGTCGACTCTCTGCAGTCGACACCATAAATAATTGGAGTCGGGATTGTCTCAATCCCGACTCCCGGATAATATCTATAATTATGTTCAGTATTATTGACTAATATTATTATTTTTCGTACATTCTTTGAAATGCTTAAAGGAGAAGAAATGGCTTATCATTCAAAAATCGAGTGGACGGAGACCACATGGAATCCAACCACAGGATGTACGAAAATTAGTACCGGATGCAAAAATTGCTATGCGGAGAGGCTTGCCGCTCGTCTTAAAAAAATGGGACAAAAAAGATACGCTAATGGTTTTAAGTTGACTCTTCATGAAGAACTAATCGCTAATCCCTTTAGCTGGAAAAAACCTCGGATTATTTTTGTCAATTCTATGAGCGATCTATTTCATGAAGATATACCCCTTGATTTTATACAACAGGTCTTTAATGTGATGAATAATACTCCTCAGCATATTTATCAGGTTTTAACAAAGCGTTCGACAAGACTTAAGGAAATTGCTTCATCATTAAATTGGACTAGTAACATTTGGATGGGAGTAACTGTCGAATCGAAAGATTTGTTAAACAGAATAGACGATCTGAAAAATACACCGGCTAAAATTAAGTTTCTATCATTAGAACCATTGCTTTCCGAAATCCCGATTTTACTACTGAATGGTACTAACTGGGTCATTGTCGGCGGTGAATCAGGGCCATATTCGCGACAAATGAAACCAGAATGGGCCGTATCGATTAAAGAACAATGTATAAGACAAAATGTCCCATTTTTCTTCAAGCAATGGGGCGGAGTGAATAAATATGAAAAAGGAAGAATCCTTGAAGGAAAAACTTGGGATCAAATGCCTGAATTAGTGAATTAAAAAAATATTAAAGGTGGAACTAATGGATAATCCAATTGAGCATTATCAGGAAGAAAAATCCAGCGCAACCAGAGCGAAACATGAACTGCTCTTGAGATATTTAAAAATGTGGGTAGGAATGGTAGTCCATGCAAGCAAATCGGGTGATTCTATTATCTATCTTGATACTTGTGCTGGAACTGGTCTCTTTCCTGCAAAATCTGAAGATTTCTTTGATGCGGCCGGTTCTCCATTAATTGGATTAAACGTTCTTTCTCAAGTTTTGACTGATGAACGCTTTGACAAAACTGGTAGAAAGTTTCATGCTTTACTTTACGAAAAAGATAAGATTGTTTTTAATGAACTTAAAAATAACTTAAAATCATCTGATTTTCCAGCTAATTTGTATTCGATATATAACGCGGATTATTTGGAAAGTCTAGATAGTATTCTTGATTGTATTTCTGATTCATGGGTTTTAGCTTTTATTGATCCGTTTAATATAGGCCCTTTACCATTCAATAAATTAAAAGCACTTTTACAAGCGGGAAGAACAGACGCTTTAATTTTCTTTCCTGCGATGCAGGTTCAAAGATACCAAGGACATATCAAGAGTGATGCTGGACTAGAAAAAATGACAGAAAACTTATCGATTTTTTTTGGCGATAATCAATGGATTGATTGTATAAAAGATGTTAAAGATGGGAACAAAGCTCTCAGTATTTTAGCTAATTATTATATGAAAAAAATCAATCGACTTGGTAAGCATTGTGCGCAGTTTAATTTTCTCTATCCAACTCAGCAAAAGACTTTATATAAGATAATCATTGCTACTAAAAGCACTGAAGCAATTTTACAAGTGAAAAAGCTTATATTTGAGATTAGAGAATATCAAAATTATCTAAGAAACTATTATAAAGGAATTCCTAAATCTTTGTTTAAAGAAGATGTAATAGAAGAATATCCAATAGATGAAACGGCAAAAGAGTTATATAATGAATTCAAAGGTCAAATTATTACAGGTGAAAAAATATATTATTGGGCAGCCTTTAAAGCTAATCCTATGGTCTTTAAAAGTACAGTTAAAAAGGCAATGACAAAACTACTTAAAGAAAAGAAAATTGAAAATCCAGATAAATCAAATTTTAAATCTCGATCAATAATTACATTCAAATAATAATAATCCCTTTCCCCCTATGCAAAACCTCATCTCCGGACGCATCTGGAAACTGGGCGACGATATCGACACAGATGTGATTTACCCCGGTAAATATTTACCTATCATCGTCGCTGAAGAAATGGCCCTGCACGCTTTGGAAGGCTATGACCCTCAGTTCCCGAAAAAAATCCAAAAAGGTGATATCATCGTCGCCGGGAAAAATTTCGGCTGCGGCTCATCCCGCGAACAAGCGGCTACCTGCCTGCAAACCGCCGGCATCGCCGCCATCATCGCCAAATCCTACTCCCGCATCTTCTTCCGTAATGCCGTCAATCAAGGGTTGCCCTTGCTGACCTCCAATTTAGTCGAATTTATTGCTGAAGGCGATGTCATCACCATCGATTTCCCTCAGGGAACGATAACTTACCCTAAAGGCGAAGTAAAATTCCCCGCTTTACCGGAATCGGTGATGGATATTCTGCGCGAAGGCGGTTTAATTCCAGCCGTGCGTAAATCATTGGGTATGGATAAGAAAAGCTAAAACTATGCGCAGATACCTTTTACTATTATTTTGTGCTTTTTCCGTCGCTCAAGCCGATGAAAACTTTGTCCCCCGGCAGATTATTATTAAATTTCATCAGCCTGTTCAATTGTATAAACCGGATGACCGGACTATTACCGGTTTGGATGATTTCGATCAAATACTTGCGACTATCGACTACCAATCGCTCGATAAGCCTTTTAAGTCCGGCTTGAACGGTTTTCCTTCAGCTGATAAAATTGTGCTGCTGAAACTTTCATCAACTGAGAAAATCGATCGCCTACTCGACCGTATTGCTCGAATGAATAGTGTGGATTACGCCTGTAAAAATCTGACGCATACTCTGGAATATACTCCCAACGATTCCGCCTTCGCTTCGCAATATTACCTCCCGCAAATCCACGCTCCGCAGGCTTGGGATTTACTAACTAATCCCGAACCTGTCGTTGTCGGTTTTATCGATACCGGAATCGATTATACTCATCCCGACCTTGCGCCAAATATCTGGCTCAATCCGGAAGAAGACCGCCCGCCCTATGGAATCCTTGATTCCGCCGATTACAATGGTGTGGATGATGATGAAAATGGTTACATCGACGACCTTATCGGCTGGGATTTTGTCGATTTCCCCGAACTCCCCTTCGGAACCGACTATATTACGCCTGATAATGATCCGATGGACTCTTTCGGCCACGGCACTGCGGTCTCAGGTATCGCCGGGGCCATGATTAATAACACTATCGGCATCGCCGGGATTGCTCCCAATATCAAAATAATGCCCCTGCGCTGCGCTTCTTCCTATTATTTAACCGAACTTTCAGCGGCGCAAGCTATCGTCTATGCCGTCGATCCTTTCCCGCAAAACCTTTTCCTCAGCGGCGCTAAAGTAATCAATATGAGCTTTGGCAACGACCAATTTTCCCCGTTGCTGCAGGATGTCATCGAATACGCCGAAACGCAAGGAGTTTTGATGGTCGCTTCCGCCGGCAACAGCGGCTCCACTGGCCCGCATTATCCTTCCGGCTACAGCCAAGTCGTTTCCGTCGGCGGCGTCAATTCTTACGACCAATTGATGGGCGTTTCCAACTATGGGACGGCATTGGACATTGTCGCTCCCGCACAGGAAATTATTTCCACCGTCCTCGATGACGAATACGACCTGTTTTTCGGCGGTTCCGGCACTTCTTTCGCTGCGCCGATGGTCTCCGCCGGCGCGGCTTTAGTTTTTGGTATGCATCCGGAATTAAATGTTTCCGAAGTTAAAAGCCTCCTCTTTTCTTCAGCCGATGATTTATATCAACCGGGCTGGGATACGCTGTCCGGCAACGGCCGCCTTAACTTGGAAACAGCTTTGACCATCGACCAGCCTTTGGTAGTAGAAATCACTTCCCCCCAATCCGGCGCTGCTGTCAAAGAAGATACCATCCCGGTTTTAGGCTCAGCTTACGGCCTGTATTTGAATAATTATTCTCTTTACTGGGGAATTGGTGACAATCCGGTTTCTTACAACCTTCTCCAAAGCGCAGTTACCAAGCAGGTTATCGACGGCGTCCTGGGAGTGATGCTTTTCGATTCCACTTTCCAGGATACTACTTACACTATTAAACTGACAGCGAATGACCAATTCGGTTTTTATCTGGAAAACAAAGTCACTATAGATTACATCACCACTCCGGCGGCAGTTTCCGAAGTTTCTTTTTTCCCCGCTTATGATGGTGAGGAATTTTCCTATATCATAACTTTTTCTACAGACCAACTCTGTTCGATTACGCTTTTATTCACCGGGGCGCTTCCTCAGCAGGAAATCACTTTTTCCGCCCTCGATACCAGTCATATTTTAGTGGTGCATCGATCGGATATCCCTGCTGGGATTTATAATTGCCAGGTCAAAGCTTACAACATAGTGGGAATGCTGGCCAATTCGACTACTTATACCAATATAATAGATTTTACTCAGCCGTCATTCTTCAACGCCAGCTATTACTATTTCAAACATGCGGAAGTGTTGCCGAACGGTCATCTTTTGGCGGAAACTTATGATTTCGATAACGATGGTCAGACGGAAGTATTCCTCAACCAATACTCCGTCGACGGATTTTATGACACATTAAGGCACTTTGAAAACTTTAACGGCGTATTTCAACCCACCGGCAATACCTATGGCAGCGGTATCCCGCAAGACCTTGGCGATGCCAATCAAAATGGCCGAGTGGAATTGATGTCCCGAGCTTATGGGGCTACCTATATTTTCGAACAATCCGCGCCGGGGAATTTTCCTGACAGTTTGATTTTCCTCGACACCCTAAGTTCCTATGGTTCCAAACTTTTGGGAGAACCTTATGCGCCCGAAACCGACGGAGAAATCTTCCTCCGTAAAGATACTTTATATCAATTATTAAGGCTTTTCAGCGATAATTCCACACAGCTGCTGACGGAAATCTCGCCTCCCGGAATAGGTCCTCTCGGCATTCCCCATTCCGAATGGGCGGATTTTAACGATGATGCGCAAATCGAAACGCTTTTCGGCGATGGTTCGGGTCATATTTTCCTTTATTCGCTGAGTACCGATTATCAATTCACGGAAATATTCCGCGATTCCCTGTCTTTCGCAGATACCAGAGACTATTTAGCTTCCGGCGACTTTGACGGCGATGGTTTGACTGAATTCATCGCCGGCTGCCATTCCCCCACGCCGTTCGAAGAAATCGGTTCCACTCCGGCTTATTGGCAATTCTATCTTTACGATTACGAAAACTCACAATTTTTCCGTAAAGATTCTATCTATTTCGCTGGCGCTTCTGATCCTGATATTTTCGACGCCGGAATATCCGTCGCCGATATCGATGATGACGGGAAAGATGAAATCTTCTTTTCCATCTATCCCCATCTTTATTTGATGACTCTGGAAAGCGGCAGCTTGACACCGGAATGGTATTATCAGCCCTGCCGCTCCAATCAAGTATTAGTTCAGGACTTGGATAACAACGGCCGTAAAGAAATTATCTTCAACTGCGGTGATGGCTTCGCTTCCTTCGAAGCCCCTGCCGGAGTCAATCTTCCCCCGGTGCCGCAGAATTTTCAAGCTTATCCGCAAAGTTCTACTTCCGTTTATCTGCAATGGAGTCCGGTGCCTGCTATTCAATTCTATCAAATTTCCCGCGCATTCAGCCCGGATTCCCTGGTCGATTTGTTCCCTGTCCTGGCTAATGATTCGACCGCCCTCGATGTAAATTTGATTTCGGATACTACTTACTATTACGCCATTTCCACTTACAAAAACGGTCAATACAGCCCTTATTCCATAATCCTCCCCGCTATACCAAATAATCCCCCGCAATTGTCCTATTTTAATTTCCTGCTGGAAAATCCTCAGCAATTGCGTATTGTTTTTTCCGAACCGATGGGCGATGGAGTAGGGGAGCTATTAAATTATTCGGTATCCGGTGGGATAGGCAATCCTTCCAGCGTTCTATTGGAAGGGAATGGTTCGACTGCGCTGCTCACTTTCGCCAGAGCTTTTACTTCCGGAGGATATTATCAATTGAATATGACCGACCTCCGAGATGCTCAAAACACGCTTTTAGTCAATTTAGGTCCCTACAATTTAACCGCTCCCACATATCCGTTTCAATACCCCTATCTTTCCCGCGCCGCGCTGCTGCCGGATGGAATCCGGCTGGAATTTTCCCATCTGATGAATCCTGATACGGCTTCCTTGACAGGCCGCTATTCCATTCAATACGGTCAAAGCGGTCAAATTGAAATAATGCAGGCGGTTCCTGATACCACCGATTTGCATAAAGTCCGGCTATATATTTCTCCTCAGACTCCAATGGGGGCTTTAGGCAATGTCTATCACATTACCGCGCAAAATCTGTATTCAGTAGGCGGTCTGCCTTTGGACTCCATGCATTCTTCCCTGACTATAACTTCGACCGCCCGCACATTACAGGGTGTCTTCGCTTATCCCAATCCCCTGCGCCAAGGCGATTTAGTCGACGGCGAACAATGTGTAGTTTTCGCCAATTTGACCGACCAGGCGGAAATTCGCATTTACAACATTTCCGGGGAATTGGTGAAAAAACTTTCTTCCAGTTTAACTCAGGGTGGTGTCAAGTGGTATCTGGATAACGATGCCGGCGTAGCAGCCGCCAACGGCATTTATCTCTACTATATCGAAGGCGGCGGCGACACCTTTATGGGCAAACTCGCCATTATGCGGTAAAACAGTGTTCAAGTGAGCAAGTGAAAAAAAGTATCAAGTGTCAAGTATCAAGTGAAGAGCAAAAGCAGGGATTGGGGTATTAGTGCATTTTCCTTTAAGGCTAGGTACAACATGTTATTGCGAATCAGCTGTACCCGGCTGTCTAACAATTCCCCGGATTTGTAATTCCCGCGAAACAGTCTGTCCGAGATTGAAAAAAAAACGCATTATATACCATTCTGCGAATATTATAAGTGTAGTATAAACATATACCTCTGAATTCCCGCTTTCGCGGGAATGACAAGTTCGGAGCATTTTTAGACAGACAGGAAAGCGGGAATCTGGCGCCGATGCTTTTGCCTTGCTTGTACTAACGACTAACGACCAACGACTAATGACTACTGGCGAAAGCCGGAATCCAGCTTTTGCTTTTCCCTGAATCCCATATCCTAAATCCCAATTCCCGCTTTTAAAGAAATCAAAGCTTCAAAAACCTAACTTTTGGAGTAAAGAATGACGGAAATTATTAGTATTTTCGGCCGCGAAGTGCTCGATTCCCGCGGCAATCCCACTGTAGAAGTCGATGTCTATCTTTCCGGCGGCAGTATGGGCCGCGCCATCGTGCCTTCCGGCGCTTCCACCGGCGAGCACGAAGCGCTGGAAAAGCGTGACGGCGATAAAACCCGCTACCTGGGCAAAGGCGTGCTGGAAACCTGCGCCAAACTGAATGAAGAATTAGCCCCGGAAATCATCGGCTGCGACGCTATGGAACAAACCGAAGTCGATCAAGCGATGATTGATGCCGACGGCACTCCCAACAAATCCAAATACGGCGCTAATGCCATCCTCGGTGTTTCTATGGCGGTCTGCCGCGCCGCCGCCGCCGCTTTTGGTCTGCCACTTTACCGCTATATCGGCGGTATTTCCGCCAATGTCCTGCCGGTGCCGATGCTGAATGTGTTGAACGGCGGCAAACATGCCGACAATAATGTCGATTTTCAGGAATTTATGATTATGCCCAAAGGCGCGAAAAGCTTCGCTCAGGCTTTGCGCATGGCGACGGAAACCTTCCATACCCTTAAATCCGTGCTCAAAGCCAAAGGTTTGAATACTGCGGTCGGCGATGAAGGCGGTTTCGCCCCTGATTTGAAATCCAATGAACAAGCCGTGGAATTTATCCTGCAAGCTATCGAAAAAGCCGGTTACAAACCGGGTGAAGACATCTTCATTGCGCTGGATCCCGCTTCCAGCGAATTTTACGATGACGAGCAAAAACTCTACCTGCTCAAGTCGGAAAAGAAAAAACTTACTTCCACACAGATGGTCAATTACTATGCCCGCTGGGTAGATAAATATCCCATCATTTCTTTGGAAGACGGCTTGGCGGAAGACGATTGGGAAGGCTGGCAGCAGCTTACCGCAAAAATCGGCGGCCGCATTCAATTAGTCGGCGACGACCTCTTCGTCACTAATGTGGAAAGATTGAAGGAAGGCATAAAGAAAAACGCCTGTAATGCTATTTTGATTAAGCTGAACCAAATCGGCACCGTCACGGAAACTATGAACGCCATCGGACTCGCCCGCAAAGCGGGTTACCGCTATGTCATCAGCCATCGCAGCGGGGAAACTGAGGACACTTTCATCGCCGACTTCGCCGTCGCCACCGGCGCCGGTCAGATTAAAACCGGTTCCACTTCCCGCACCGACCGCATCGCCAAATATAACCAGCTCTTGCGCATCGAAGAAGAAATCGGTTCTTCCGCAATTTTCGGCGGGACGATTTAGCTGACAGCTCAAAGCTCACAGCTAACAGCTAACAGCTCAAAACATTATCAAGCTATCAAAGCAATGTAGTGTATTGCAGCGTCCCTGTATGCTACATCATTTTGTGGTGTCAGGCGCCCTCGCCTGACACCACTTTAGACTATCTTTCCCCCTCGTTCCCACGCTCCCGCGTGGGAATGCATACTGGAGGATACTACGATGAAAATCATTTCCAGCCGCAAAGGCGTGAGCTGGCTGTTAGATAAATTGATGGAATCATAGCAATTGTATTAAGGCATTAAATAATCGGATATTCACTCTAATCAACAAGGGGGGATTTTCAGTTATACCGGTTCTCAAAATAATTTACCGATGTAGGGGCGGTTCGCGAACCGCCCCTACGGAAAACATGCGAAGAGACTTTTTAGCATTGGTATAAAAACAGCCCAGTACCGTCTTCCCGCCGTACGCGGAAACGGGCTTGACCCGGAATCAAGTTTTAACTATTTGAAAACACTGGATTCCCGCTTTCGCGGGAATGACGAGGTTAGTTTTTTCACTATTAGTGTAGTGTTGCTGAACTGAGTGCATAACCGTTTTAAATAATTATATTTTTCAACAGAATTTGTCTAAAAATGAAATTCACCTGGAAAAAACTCAAACTAATCTTCGCTTTCGCCGCCGTTCTGCTATTAATTTATTACTACTTTTTCGACGCTCACGGTCTGGTTACTCTGCGTAAAATGCGCCAGCGGGAAGCGAAGCTTATAGTCGAACGGGATAGCTTGAAGTCGGAATATGCGGAACTTACCGGCCGCATCGAATTCCTGCAAAATAATAAAGCCGAAACTGTGACTGAAGAAGCCCGCCGTTGGGATTTAGCTTATCCTGAAGAAGACGAAATTATCCTCCAAATCGATTCTACTGATTACACGCAATAAAAAAGCGGGCAATTGCCCGCTTTTTGCTTTGCTTTTGCTCCTGCTTTTCACTTGAACACTTGCTCACTTGAACACTTATATTGTTTATAGTTTATAGTTTATCGTCCATCGTTTTAACCAAAGTTTCCTCATCTAACACTCTCCCCAGTGCTTCCATAAATTCCTCGGTATTTTTATAATCCGATACATTTTTCAATCCTATCACAAAATCACTATGCCTCCGTCCGATTCGGTAATCCGGTTCGCGCGGCGGATGTTTCAAATATTTTTCCATCGTATCGCCGTTTGCATCCAATATTATAGTTGCGGTATAATAGGTAAATTCTTTAGTTGCGTAAATGCTGGAACCGGAAATTTTCCGCCCTCCTATCGCCAAATCCGAACTGCCGGCTTTTTCCACTCCCGTAATACCGATTCCGCTCAAACCGTTTATTATCCAATCAGTCAGACTCTGAAAATACTTTTTGGTCTGGAGTATTCCGTTCCCCGGAATCACTGCGGAAATCACTACCTGCCCTTCATCAATTACCACACTGCATCCTCCGCCATAGCGCCGGAAAACTTCGATTTCGCCGCTTGCAATCGCCGGTAGGTTTAACTCCAATTCCGCCTTCCCGCCCTTGCCTATAACTACAATCGGCCGATTCCATTTTGTCAGTAAGACCTTAGGCGCGCCGGAATCAACCGCCGCCCGGATTAATTCATCATCGAATTTGTAAAGAGGAAAATCCATTGGATAGATAAATGTATTGATATGATGTACAAAAAACGAGCGGGTTAAAAAACCCGCCCCGGTCGTTTTTATCTGTTTATACCCGTTCTGATTAATATTTTCCGATTGCAGGGACAGAACACTATTCTGTCCCTGCCTAAACATGCGAAAAAACTTATAATAAACAGTATAATCTGCTTTATCCGTTGTGAACCGCTTTTACTTTTACCTTTCCCTAATCGCTCATCGCTTTTCGCTAATTCCTGCTTTTAAATATATGCACCGCTTCCCCCGCCGCCACTTCAGCCGCTTCCATTAATGATTCCGATAGAGTGGGGTGGGGGTGAATCGTCACCTTCAAATCTTCCAAAGTCGCCCCCATTTCCAGCGCTAAAGTCGGTTCGCTGATAAGTTCCGAAGCCTGCGCGCCCACAATTCCTACTCCCAAAATCAGTCCGCTGCCCGGCTCTGACAACACTTTAACAAAACCGTCGGTCTGCCCGATGGTCCGCGCCCGTCCCAAAGCTTTCAAAGGGAATTTTCCTATTTCATATTCCACTCCCTTCTGCTTCGCTTCCGTTTCCGATAATCCGGTCCAAGCGATTTCCGGGTCGGTGAATACCACTGCCGGAATGGCTCGATTGTCAAAAGCGGCGAAATGCCCGGCGATCACTTCCGCCGCTACTTTGGCTTCCCGCGCCGCTTTGTGCGCTAACATCGGGCCTGCCGTCACATCGCCGATAGCGAAGATGTTATTTTCCGCTGTCCGCTGTTCCTCATCCACTTCGATAATTCCCCGCTCACTCAACTTCACTGCCGTATGTTCCAATCCCAAATCTTTGGTATTCGGTTTCCGTCCCACCGCAATTAAAACTTGCTCCGTCTCCATTTCCTCCGTTTTCCCGCCCTTTTCCACCGATAATTTAAAAACCTTGCCGTCGTATTTAATCCCGGTTACTTTAGTCTCCAGCATAATATCTTTGAACTTCTGCCGGCATCTCCTTAACACCACATCCACCATATCGCTGTCCACCCCGGAAAGTAAATGCGGCATAAATTCCACCACCGAGATTTCCGAACCCAATCCGGCGTAAACCAATCCCAATTCCAAACCGATATATCCTCCGCCGATTACCACCATTCTTTGAGGAATCCGGGGCAATAGCAAAGCTTCCTCGGAATACCACACCGGCAATCCTTCCGCCATCGGCAGTTTGGCAACTTTGGAACCGGTGGCGATGACCGCTTTGCGGAAATCGATCCCTGACACTTCTCCGCCTTCCAATGATAGCGATTTATTACTCTGAAAACGCGCCCGCCCGTGAACTATCTCCACCCCGCGCTTTTCCAATAACACATTGATGCCGCCGGATAGTCCGTCCACCACACCCTTTGTGAATTCCCGCAGTTTATTCTCATCGATGGAAATATCGTTAATCTTGATACCGAACTGTTCCGCCGCTTTCACCCGGTCGACCAATTCCACCGCATTGATCAGCGTCTTGGAAGGAATACATCCTTCCAGCAGGCAAGTTCCGCCTAATTTCGGCTTTTCCTCAACGATTACTACTTGCTTGCCCAAATCCGCCGCCCGGATCGCCGCCACATACCCTCCCGGCCCCGCGCCGATCACCACGACTTCCGCTTCTTCCCGTAAACTGCCCATTACCATAGAAATGTCCTTTATTGTGCTATAAAAAGAAAACAGATTTCGGTCTAATCAAAAAATTTATAATTGATCCTAAGCAGCCGATTTAACTAGGATAATGTAGGGACGAGGCGCTGCCTCGTCCAAATAATCTCTGGCCTTCTATAAAATAACCTTTTTTCTCATTCTGTCAAATATTTTTTAACCTGCACTATTCATAAAATCGCCATTTGTGAGAAAGGCAGCTTGTTTTTGCATTTGTAGTGACGAGCCAACGGCTCGTCAATCTATTTGGACGAGGCGCTGCCTCGTCCCTACAATAAATATTTGTATTTATTTGTGTTAGAATTATTATTCACAATATTTGTGAATAATACAGGTTAAATTATTTTCTTGGAAAAGATAAAACATCGGGCGGGTCCTTCAGCCTATCCCAAAACTCTCGCATGCGTCATACAGGCGCTACGCAGTAGTCCCTGTCACGCAGTGACCCCTGCGGGGCGGGAAAAGCCAGTATCCATATCTCTATAATATACATATGACTGGATTCCCGCTTTCGCGGGAATGACGCGTCCGGGAAGCATTTTAGGACAGGCTCATTGACTAGCCCCTATATTCATATATCTGTCTTAATAGCCATAATTGCTAAAATAGCCAGTAAATCTCTTTTTCTTTTCTCTGTGCTTCTCTGTGCCCCTCTGTGACTCTGTGGTGAACGCTTTTGCTTTCCTCGCATCTCGCACCTCGCAACTCGCATCTGCTTTTATGTTTCCAACAGCAGCAAATTCGGATCGCTTAACTGTCTCACCATTTCACTGACAAACCGCGCCGCATCCGCCCCATCGGCGATTCTATGGTCGAAAGCCAGCGTCAGCGGCAATATCTTCCGAATTACTATCTGACCATCCCGCACTACCGGTTTTTCCTGCACCTTGCCCATCCCCAAAATCGCCACTTCCGGGTAATTGATAGTCGGTATCAAAGCGGTTCCGCCCAAAGGTCCGACATTGGTGATAGTGAAAGTCCCGCCCTGCAGTTCTTCCACCGCGATTTTTCCCGTCCGAGCCCGTTCCGCCACATCTTCGATATTCTTAGAGATGGTGATGATGCTTTTCCGGTCCGTTTCTTTAATCACCGGCACCATCAATCCTTTGCCCGTATCCACCGCGATGCCAATATTGTAATAATTCTTGAACACGATTTCCTGTTTGAACGGATCCAAACTGGCGTTGAACGAAGGCGCCGCTTTCAATCCCGCGGTTACTGCCTTAATCACGAACGCCAGCAGCGTCAAATGTCCGCCCGGCTGACCCGTCCGCCGAGCCTTCTCTTTCGCCCGGAATTCTTCCAACAGCGTCACATCCGCTTCGTCCATATGCGCCACATGCGGGATTAAAATCATCGAAGTCACCATCTTATGCGCCACTTTCCGCCGTATCGAACGCAAAGGTTCCACCGTCACCGCGCCCCATTTGCTGAAATCCGGCAAAGGTTCGATATCCAGGAACGGTATTGCCGTCGCCGCGTGAGCCGCGTATTCCGTTTCCGGGGCGGCTTCCACTTTGGCTTTTTCTACTAATATTTCCGGTTTAATTTCCGCAGCAACCGGTTTTTTACCTTCAGCGAATGCTTTGACATCTTCCGGCGATACTCGTCCGCCCGGACCTGTGCCCTTGATTAGGTTAATTTTAACTCCTAATTCCCGCGCCAGCCTTCTGGTCGCCGGAGCCGCCGGAACCGGCCCGGTTACCGCCGCTTCCGGCATTTCCGCTTCCGGTTTAGCGATAACTTTTACCGCTTGAGCTTCCACTACCGCCGGTTTCACTTCAGGCGCAGTCACTTTTACCGGCTCAGCTTTCACCGCGCCAGCCGCGTCGATTACCGCAATCACCTCGCCGACATTGACAATGTCACCGACTTTACCATTCAGCTTCACCACTACACCGCTCGCCGGTGAAGGGATTTCTACCGCCGCTTTGTCGGTTTCGATTTCTACCAAAGTCTGGTCTTCTTTTATGGTATCGCCTTCTTGAACATGCCACTTCAAAATTTCCCCTTCGTGGATGCCTTCCCCCAAATCCGGCAGTTTAAATTCGTACATTATTACTCCTAAATATGTTAAAACTATACTTATATTTTAAAGTCTGCAAGTCAACAAGTCTGCAAGTCAACAAGTCGAAAGAAGTGTTCATGTAGGGGCGAACGGCCGTTCGCCCCTACGAAAACTTTTCCCTATCCGCTATTCGCTGTTTTTGGCTTTTCTCTCTGTCTCTATAGCGATGCTTTTGCTTTTACTTTAAAATTCGACATTCCTTGTTCGATATTCGATATTCGCTTTTCTTTTCAATATTCAGTATTTAAAACTCCAGCGTTTCTTCAATCGCCCTTTCAATCCGGCCCACGCTGGGAATATACATCATCTCCCGTCCGAAATAAGGCGTCACCACATCGTAATTGGTCACCCGTTTCACCGGAGCTTCCAAATACATCAGCGCTTTTTCATTGATGCGGGCGATGATTTCCGCGGAAACGCTCAGCGATTTCGGAGCTTCCTGCACGATGACACAGCGGCCGGTTTTCTTCACCGAATCGGTGATGGTATGATTATCCATCGGCGCTATCGTCAAGAGGTCGATCAGTTCTATTTTCACTCCCCGCTTGCTCTGGACTTCATCCACCGCTTGCAGTGTCGGCCGCATCATCGCCCCCCAGCTTACTACTGTGATGTCATTACCTTCCTGCACGATTTGCGATTTGCCGATTTCCATCACTTCTTCCGCTTCCGGCACTTCCTCCTTGAAAGCCCGGTAGGATCGTTTCGGTTCAAAAAACACTACAGGGTCCGGATCGCGCAAAGCCGCCACTAACAATGCTCTGGCATTGCGAGGGCCCGAAGGAATGACCATTTTCACTCCCGGCAAATGCCCGTAACTTGCTTCCCGGCTTTCGCTGTGATGTTCCAACGCCCGCACACCGCCTCCGTAGGGCATCCGCACTACCATCGGCACGGGAAAATTCCCCATCGACCGCGTTCTGTATCTTGAAGCGTGTCCTTCCAATTGGTGGAACATCAAATAGGAAAATCCGGAAAACTGCATTTCCGGCACCGGCTTTAGACCGGCCAATGCCATCCCAATGGCAGTCCCGATTATCCCCGATTCCGCCAGCGGCGTGTCGATCACCCGTTTTTCCCCGAATTTATCGAATAATCCGTCAGTCACACGAAACACGCCGCCGTCGCGGCCCACATCTTCACCCAGAACCACGATGCGGTCATCCTTTTCCATTTCCTGTGTCAGGGCTAAATTTATAGCCTGTACCATATTTATCTTAGCCATTGTTCTGCTCCAGTTTAAGATTTTGTAAAAATTCCGCCCGTTGTTCCTCGATTACCTCATGCTTAGTGCCGAAGACATAATCGAAATTCAGGTCGGGCTTGAAATCCTTCATCGCTTCAAAAGTCTTCACCGCTTCTTCCACTTCCTTCTTCACTTCTTCCTGCAGTTTTTCCTCATCTTTATCCGTCCAAATACCCTTCTTTTCCAGATATTTGCGGAAACGGGGAATCGGTTCTTTTTCCCATTGCGCCTTTTCTTCCTCTTCACTGCGGTATTTATGCGGGTCGTCGGAAGTGGTATGCATCAACAATCTGTAAGTCATCGCTTCGATCAAGGTCGGCCCTTCACCGGCTTTCGCCCATTGTAGGGCTTCCGATACTGCTTGATACACCGCCAGCGCATCATTGCCATCCACTTGAATACAGGCTATCCCTGCCGCAATCGCCTTCTGCGCTAAAGTCTGCGCCGCCGTTTGCTTACTGCGAGGGACGGAAATCGCCCATTGGTTGTTCTGCACCACAAATACCACCGGCGCTTTCCATACTCCGGCGAAATTCATCGCCTCGTAAAAATCCCCCTGCGAAGTCATTCCATCCCCGCCGAAAGCTACAACCGCACTGTCCTTTTCCCCCAAATATTGCATAGCATAACCGATGCCGGCGGCATGTAACATTTGAGAACCTACGATAATGGAAATTGGCAGTAATCTTTTCGCCGGATCGGTGATATTGCCTTCTTCGTAACCGTTATGGAATAGATAACCTTGATGAACAGCTTCCCCCCTTACCAATCTGCCGCCTAATTCCCGGAAAGCGCCAACGAACCAATCGCGTTCTCCCATCGCCGCCGCTGCGCCCACGGATATTGCCTCCTGACCGGTATTCGGTCCGAAAGTCCCTACCCGGCCTTGACGCTGCAGTTTCAACATCCGTTGATCCACTTCCCGCGCCAAAACCATATCGCGGTAAAGCTTGATCAGTGTTTTCTTGTCGATTTTCGGTTCCAGCTCTTTATCCGGATTCCCTTGTTCATCCAGTATCTGCATATAGCTTACGCTGAAACTCGCTATTTCGTGTTTTGGCATTACTTTTAATCCTTACTTATTAAGTATTTATAAAATGTCGTGTCGAACACTTCGGTCTGACACTTTTATGTTAACTTATTTTACCGTTTCTGTTTTTACTTGAACACTTGCCAACTTGCTCCCTTGAACACTTTCTTAATATAATCTCTCTATATCAAATAAGCAATAAGTCTTTGTAAATAACTGCTTTTACTTGGGGATTGAATTTATACCGTTACCTGAATGTTTTTGCGCATGTTTTGGTAGGGACAGAACATTGTTCTGTCCCAAAACGCCCGCAGGGCGTCATACTGGCGAAAGCCAGTATCCATATCTCTATAATTTACAAATGTCTGGATTCCCGCTTTCGCGGGAATGACAGTTCCGAGAGGAATTCTAGGATATACTCAGTGTTCTGTCCCTGCAATCGGGAAACAATAATTAGAACCAGTATAAAAAACACCGTTTACTTACAAAATCACCCTTCCCTGTGCAAATACTGTGCGCATTTTCAGAGATTAAATATAATATATTGTTATTAAATAATTTATATAATAGATTTCTCAGTAAATATTTTGATTATTACGACTTTTTTTACTATATTATTAACAATAAATTTCATGGGGAGAGATAATTTTTTACCATTGTACTTTCTTTGAGCCAGCTGCTAATCCCTAATCCCCAACCCCTAATCCCTGTTTTTATAAAATGACCAGCGCAGAAAAATCATATTCCGCAGAAAAAATTCAAGTCCTTAAAGGTCTGGAAGCCGTCCGTCGCCGTCCGGCGATGTATATCGGCGATACCAGCAATCGAGGACTTCATCATCTGGTTTATGAAGTGGTGGATAATTCCATCGATGAAGCAATGGCCGGATTCTGCACCAACATTACGGTTACTTTAAATCAGGATGGTTCCGTCACTGTTGAAGATGATGGCCGCGGTATCCCGGTCGACCTTCACCCTACGGAAAAAAAATCCGCCCTCGAAGTGGTAATGACGGTTTTACATGCCGGCGGAAAATTCGACCGGTCTTCCTATAAAGTATCCGGCGGTTTGCACGGCGTTGGCGTCAGTGTGGTCAATGCCCTTTCCGAATGGTGCAAAGTGGAAGTCCGCCGTGATAAAAAAGCCTACTTTCAGGAATATCATCGGGGCATTCCGGTCAATCCGGTCACCGAACTGGGCCCCACACGCCGCCGCAACGGTACTGTGACAAATTTCAGACCGGATAACGAAATCTTTAAAAGTACTCGTCTTAGTTTTACTACCGTCTGCGACCGTCTTCGTGAACTGGCTTTCCTTAACAAAAAGCTGCGCATTATTGCCGAAGACGCCCGCGAAGAAAATCCCCGCAAGGAAGAATTCTACTACACCGGCGGCATCGCTGAATTCGTCCGCTATATCGATGAAAACCGCATCGCCCTGCACGGAAAACCCATTTACATCGAAAAAGAACGCGAAGGCGTCCCGGTGGAAATCGCTTTTCAATATAACGATTCCTACAACGAAAACATTTTCACTTTTACCAATAATATCAATACTATCGAAGGCGGTACTCACCTTATCGGCTTTAAAACCGCTTTGACGCGCACTCTAAATAATTACGCTCAGCGCAATAATCTTTTCAAAGACGCTAAATTTACTCTTTCCGGGGAAGATGTGCGCGAAGGTTTGACCGCCGTTATTTCTGTTAAAGTCGCCGAACCGCAATTTGAAGGGCAGACCAAGACTAAGTTAGGAAACTCTGAAGTTAAAGGCATCGTAGAGACCGTTTTTGGTGAATGTTTAAACGAATACCTCGAAGAAAATCCCTCCGTCGGCAAGAAAATCATCGAGAAAAGCCTGACCGCCGCCCGCGCCCGGGAAGCCGCCCGAAAAGCTAAAGAACTTACCCGCCGTAAAAGCGCCCTCGATTCCGGCTCCCTTCCCGGAAAATTAGCCGATTGTTCCATTTCCGATCCTCAACATTGCGAATTATACCTGGTCGAAGGCGATTCCGCCGGCGGTTCTGCCAAACAAGGGCGCGACCGCCGTTTCCAAGCCATCCTGCCGCTGCGCGGTAAGATTCTTAATGTGGAAAAATCCCGTCTCGATAAAATCCTCGGCAACGAAGAAATCCGCACTATCATCTCCGCCATCGGTATCGGGGTAGGGCAGGAGGAAGAATTGGAAATGGAGAAAATCCGCTACAATAAAATCATCATTATGACCGACGCCGATGTCGATGGCGCGCATATCCGCACCTTACTGCTCACCTTTTTTTACCGCTACTTAAAATCCTTAGTAACTTTAGGACATATATTTATCGCTCAACCACCGCTCTACCGAGTTAAAAAAGGTAAAGAAGAATTTTACGCTTTTGACGAAACCGAGCGCGAACAAGCGATCCAAAGATTGAACGGCCCCAAAGGCGTCAATATTCAACGCTATAAAGGTTTAGGTGAAATGAATCCCGACCAACTGTGGTCCACTACGATGGACCCGGAAAAACGCACCATTAAACGCATCGAATTGGAAGACGCCGCCGCCGCCGACTTGATGTTCCAAAGACTGATGGGCGATGAAGTCGAACCCCGCCGAAAATTCATCGAAGAACACGCCAAATATGTGCAAAATCTCGATGTGTGAGGAAGTCTGCAAGTCCACAAGTCGGCAAGTCGAAAAGAGTGTTCAAGTGTTCAAGTTGGCAAGTGTTCAAGTAAAAGCAAGGCTTCCTTAATAGTTTGCAAAAATCGCAGTAATTTATTATAATAAAAGCGCCTCCATTGTTCTAAGGGCGCTTTTTCTTTGCTTTTAATTCATAAATCATATATCTCATATCATATATCATATATTAAGCAAAAAATGGAATTCCTCAACACCATCCCTCCCCTGATTTGGCTGATTCTTCTTACTACTACTACGGCTATAATAATGGCGGCGGTTTTGAATTCCACGAAAAAAGACTGTCAGCAGAAAATCGCTGAGATGCAGGAAGAAATGGAAACTTCCGAACGCATTCGCCAGCGGGATTTCGAAAATGCGATTCTAAGGAAACAGCAAGAATTGCAGAAAAATGCAGTTTCGGTGGATGAAATGATGGCTAAAATCAAAGAAGAATCCGAACAAAGCGTTCAGGATTTGCAGCTGGAACAACAAGCCCGAATTGAAATGATCCGCACCGAAGCTATTCAATATTCCGGTGAAATCAGATTTGAGACCGATCAGCGCAAGCGCATTTTAACGAAAGCTATTGTCGATCGGGCGGAAAAATATCCGGTTCTGTTGGGATGTCTGCGGGCAATGCGCGATCAAATGCTCAATTTGAATCTTCTCACCACTAAAAATCCTGCGGACCCGGAAAAAGACGAATCCGCGCTGGCTTTCACCGAATTTGATGAAATCGATAAAATTATCGATATGGTAACTATCCTGCGCCGCGAATTCGAAGACACCATCAATGAAGTGCGCGCCTATGTTAAAAAATCCGAATTTCAACTTCCCCGCGAAATCGCTAATTTCCTCAGTAATTACCGTCACGGCCGCGGCGGCAGTATCCCCGTCTTGGGACAAAAAGAACTGCAATACTTCGACGCGCTTTACGCCGATGATGTAGTCGATTTGACCGCCGATTTCTATGGCTATGGCAGAGATGAGAAAACCGTGAAAAACATCAGCTGGAGTATGATCACCCGCGACCGCGATTTCCGCCGTTCTATATTGGAAAAACGAGGTTTCAAAGAGTGAAAAATTCAATATCCAATATCCAATACCAATTTCCAAATTCCCAAATCACCGAATTCCCAGATTACCGATTTCCAATTAACCGATAAACTGAATACCGATTAACTGATTATGTCCCCCATTTTCAATGTCTATCAAGACCCTTTGCGGGCTGAGGCTTACGCCAAACTGGAATTCCACGATACATATTACTTGGCTTACCGCGATATCCCGGCGCTGTTGAATAAATACGCTTCCGGAAATAAAGCGGTCGATTTCGGCTGCGGGACCGGCCGTTCCACCCGCTTCCTGAAAAACCTCGGCTTCGATACCATCGGCATAGATATATCTCCGGATATGTTGAAAATCGCCAAACAGTCCGATCCGCCAGGCGATTACCGCCTGATTATAGACGACAATTTCGCCAAATTGCCGGAACATTCTTTCGATGTGGTTTTATCTGCTTTTACTTTCGACAATACCCCGGCCGAAGCGAGAAAAATTCATCTGTTCACCGGATTGAAAAACTTGCTGCATTCCGGTGGTATCATTATCAACTTAGTTTCCACTCCGGAAATCTACCTCAATGAATGGGCTTCTTTCACCACCCAAGATTTCCCGGAAAATAAATCCGCTAAATGCGGCGATGTGGTCAAAATCATTGTCAAAGGCATCGGTGAAGAGCGCCCGGTAGAAGATATTGTCTGGCCTGACATCGACTACCGCCGCATCTATGAAATAGCCGGTCTGCAGGTAGTGGAAATGCTGAAACCGTTGGCGGAGGGGATGGAACCGTATCGGTGGATTAGTGAAACTAAGATAGCGCCGTGGGCGATTTACATTTTGAAATAGTCCGCAAGTCGTAGGGACAGAACATTGTTCTGTCCCTACAAATCCAATATTAACATTGTGGTGTCAGGCGTCCTCGCCTGACACATTTAAGTATTATGAACAAAACCATCAAAAAAATCCCCCTGTCTCAGCACGACCAAATCAAAGAGGACATAGCCTACTGGCTGTCCAAGACTCCTTCGGAACGGCTGGAGGCGGTGGAAATTTTGAGGAGGCAGTACTATGGAAATTCAGACCGATTACAAAGAGTGGTTACAGTTATTGAGAGAAAAAAAAGTTGAGTATGTGATTATCGGAGCGCATGCTTTAGCTTTTTATGGATGTCCCCGAATGACCGGGGATCTTGCTCTATAAAAGTTGCGGAAAAGAAGCAAAATCTGTATAATATTACATTACAGCGTAACATTTTAGCATTTTCAAAAACAATAAGCACCGGATCATTCCGAACTTGTTTCGGAATCCAGCGTCTTTACTTTTTCTGAGTTCAAAAAGGCACTGGATGCTGAAACAAGTTCAGCATGACCATTTTAGGGAGTTTTTTAAAAAGTGGTAAAGTGTTACATTGCAGCATAAGGAGACAAACAATGATATTTCATATTCTTTTGGAAACTGCGGAAGACGGCTGGATCGTGGCGGAATGCCCGGCTTTGCCGGGATGTGTTTCGCAGGGGAAAGATGAAAAAGAAGCTTTGGAAAACATCAAAGAAGCGATAACCGCTTGGCTGTGGGCGGAGGATCAAAAAGCGCTGGCGGAATTGCCGGCGGAAAAAAGCCGTCAGCCGATAGTAGTGGCGGTGTAAAATGACCAGACTGGCAAATATTTCCGGTAAAGAAGCCTCCAAAGCCTTCCAAAAAGCCGGTTGGAAACCGATAGGGCAGGTCGGTAGTCATCTGGTTTTAATCAAAAAGGGGGAAAAGGCGAATTTATCCATCCCGCAGCACCGGGAATTGTCCATCGGGACAATGCGGGCGTTAATCAGAAATGCGGAGATGACGGTGGAAGAGTTTTTGGAATTGCTGTAAGCTTTTTGGGGGAGAATTACGATTTGATTTTCCCGGTGGGGGATTGCTTTTTAAAGGATTTTTTTGTATAATTTTAGTGAGAAAAAGGAGTACCTTTGCCCATAATATTCGAATACCTTGGAATAATTATCCAGTTTTATTCTAATGAACATGAGCCAATTCATGTTCATGGAATAAAAAATAGACGCCAATGTAAGGCGGAATTTATTCTCTTAGAAGGTAAAATTGTAGAAATTAGGATTTCGCCAATAAAAGGGTATCTTCCTTTGAAAAACAGAGATTTACAGAATTTCAAAGCATTTATAGAGCAATATGCGGATAAAATAATCCAAAAATGGGTAGAATATTTCGTCTATCATAAAAAGGTCGAAGTTGAAAGGATTTCACGGAGGATAAAATGAATATTATCATTGAAGAAATGTCCGATGATGTCGAAGTTATCGAAGTCGTGTCGGCAAAATACATCGGCGATTACGCCATCAGAATTACTTTCAATGACGGCAAGGAGACGCTGGTCGATTTCAAACCCTTCCTGTCAAAATCTCTGCATCCGTCTATCAGAGAATATCTTGACGAAGAAAAATTCAAGCAATTCCAAATCATCGATGGCAATCTGAATTGGAAGAATTACGAGTTGGTTTTCCCGGTGGCTGATTTATATGGGGGGAAGATATAAAAGTATTATAAATTCATATATAATAAAGAGGTTAAAGATGAGATACCGCAATAGAATTAGAATCGCTAAAGGCTTATATGTCAATTTATCAAAATCAGGTGTAAGCCTTTCTGCAGGCATTAGAGGCGCTTCAGTTACTGTCGGCAAAGGAGGTGCGTACGGAAATGTTGGAATTCCTGGTTCTGGTATTTATGATAGAAAAAAGATAGCAAGTTTTAATTCACCCAAAACTCAGCCAGAAAACACTTCATCGTTTGCTGTCTCAGTTGGGATAACTGATGATGGACAGATTTATGTCAATGATGAAGCCGGAAATTTAATTACAGACGATTTCTTGCTGAAAAGAATTAAAAGAACAGATACATATAAAGAGGCAGTAAAAAGGATTTACCAGTCCAAAAAGCACGAGATAGATGCGGAATTTGCCAAATTCATTGAAATATATAAATCTACTCCTGAATTTCTTTCGGCGGATTATTGGATGCAAAAAGTATATGAATTAAAACATGATATTTATATGTATAATAGTTTTCTAAAGCCAGAACCAACAAGAGAAATTGCATTGCAAAAAATTACTGAAAAAGCTAATATGGAGGTGAAATCAATTCTGTTTTGGACTTTGAAAGAAAAGCGAGAAAAATATGTCAAAGATAACGTTGATGAATGTTTTACTCAAATGCATAAAAAATGGGAACATGAGCTTAAAACTCACAATGAAAAAGAAAAAGACAGAGAACTACAAATAAAGAACCACAATTTAGAAGTTGATAGACAATTGACCGAGATCAAAGAAGATATTATAAAAGGTAATCCTGATTATATTAGAAATGAAATCGAAAAAATTTTAAACAATATAGTCCTTCCTGTCGATTTTTCCCTTGATTATGAGTGCATCAACAACTGTCTACTATTAGATATCGATTTACCTGAGATTGAAGATTTACCAAATAGTCGATCCTGAAAAAATATTTAACTATTTTATTATCAAATACTTGACTTTGTCATTTTAATGTATTATATTGCAGGAAATTGCCAGAAATTCACAAAAAACCTGCAATATTATGACCC